>ENA-OYWJ01000016-OYWJ01000016.1-human-gut-metagenome-genome-assembly--contig:-NODE-16-length-84807-cov-30.115561_pt1 | contig 84807 bp, 65 predicted proteins | sample MGYA00244169_ERZ653395 | MGnify/ENA primary metagenome ERZ653395 (study PRJEB26926, sample SAMN06165120) | human gut metagenome | biome: ENVO:00009003; feature: ENVO:2100002; material: ENVO:00002003...
CCACAGAAATAAACGCTCATCAGCGAACGGACTATCTCGCTGAACTGATATCCGAAGATACTGCTGCATCTCTGACCCAGTGTTGAGTCGATAACGGGTGAAAGCATGGAGTCAAATTTCTCCATGATTGAAAAAATTCCTCCAAAAGGTGTGAGTTTCTCAGATTTAATTTGTATTTTTGCCATGTCATATTAGAGTTTTGCTTGTTTTCTTTTTGCAACACTAAGATAAGTGAAAATTCTGACATGGCAAAATCCTGGGCAACTTTTTGTTGCTCAGGAACTTATAAATAAAGTTAAATTATAGTGTTGCGGAATTAAGGGAATTTTAAAAAGGAACACGAAATAGGGAGCACACTATTATGGCATCAAGCAACACTGAAAGAGAAGAACTTCACAAGACTATTTGGAACATAGCAGAAGAGCTGCGTGGAGCTGTAGACGGATGGGAATTTAAGGCATATGTCCTTGGAGCAATCTTCTACCGCTACATTTCTGAGAACCTTACCAATTACATCAACAAACTTCAAAAAGATGCTGGTGTAGAGGATTTTGACTACTCTAAAATGTCAGACAACGAGGCAGAGCAGGCTCGTTCAATGATGGTTGAGGAGAAGGGATTCTTTATTCTACCAAGTCAATTATTCAAGAATGTTGCAGAGAAACCAGAGAAGAACGTAAATCTCAATGAGACTCTGAGTAATGTGTTCCGCTCCATCGAAGCAAGTGCAGCAGGTACAGAAAGCGAGGAGCAGGTGAAGGGGTTGTTTTCTGACTTCATCATCGATAGTTCACGCATAGGAAATTCTGTTGAGCTTCGCAATAAATGTATAGCTTCTGTTCTAACCGCTGTACGTGACATGCAACTCAGCAAGAAATTTACTGATAACAGTATTGATACTGTTGGCGATACCTATGAATATCTGATGCAGATGTACGCATCAAAAGCTGGTAAGAGCGGTGGCGAGTATTTCACACCTCAGGAGGTGAGCGAAGTGTTAGCACGCATTGCCTCTTATAACAATCCACACATCCGCAAGGTCTACGACCCTGCTTGTGGTTCGGGTTCGTTGCTGATGAAATTCGTAAAATATGCGGGCGATAAAGCCAAGGATATTGAGTTTTACGGACAGGAACTCAACCCAACCACTTACAACCTTTGCCGTATAAACATGTTTCTGCATGATGTGAACTATGCAAAATTCGACATTCAGCTGGGCAATACGCTTACTACTCCTCATCACCTTGGACAACATTTCGACGCAATCGTGAGCAATCCGCCATATTCAAAAAGTTGGGAAGGTAAGACTAATGCCATTCTTATCAACGACGTACGCTATAGCCCTGCTGGTGTGCTTGCCCCTGTTTCGAAATCAGACTTTGCTTTCATCATGCACATGCTTTACCACCTCAACGAAACAGGAACATGCGCCATCGTAGAGTTTCCTGGCGTGCTTTATCGTGGTGGTGCAGAAAAGAAGATACGCGAATATCTGATAAAGAATAATTTGGTGGACACAGTCATTCAGCTTCCTTCCAACTTGTTTTTTGGTGTGGGTATAGCTACGTGCATCATCGTTATCAAGAAGAACAAGAAGGACAATAATATCCTTTTTGTCGACGCTTCAGAAATGTGCTACAAGGACGGTGATAGGAACAGGCTTGGAGAAGATGACCAGGACGCAATTTTCAACGCCTACGCCGAGCGTAAGGAGGAACAGTACTTTACGAAACTGGCCAGCAACGATAAGGTTCTTGAGAACAATGCCAACCTCTCTGTGTCGTCGTATGTGGAGAAAGAAGACAAGCGCGAGGTGATTGACATTGTGGCGCTTAACAAGGAAATTGAGGGGCTGAGCAGCGATGTGGCAGAAAGAGCCTTGAAGTTGAATGAAATGATTAAGGGGCTATGAGCAAGATAGAGGAAATGATAAAAAGACTTTGCCCAAATGGGGTGGAGAGGGTTCCCGTTTGGAGGTATACAGCATGGGATAAAAAATTCAATGCTGTAGATAAGTCTATGCAGAAATCTATCAATAAATACAAATATCTTTTAGCAAAAGATTTAGAAGAAATAAAAGACAATAGCGGAGATATTAGAATTCTCTATACTACAGAAGAAATTGCATACACTACAGAAGAAAAAGCTGGAAATTATATTTCTGAAGGAGAAGTTATTGCAATACCTTGGGGTGGAACTCCGTCTGTGAAGTACTATAAAGGACGTTTTATAACAGGAGACAATAGAATTGCTACATCCACTGATGCTGAGAAATTGAGCAATAAATACCTTTATTACGTACTACTTGATAATATGAAAACTATTAGCAAGTTTTATCGCGGTGCGGGTATTAAACACCCTTCAATGTATTCTATTCTGACTTTAGAAATTCCTCTTCCTCCACTCAACATTCAGCGCGAAATCGTTTCCGTGTTGGATTCCTTCACCACGCTCATTGACAAGATGAAGCAGGAAGTGGAGTTGAGGAAGAAGCAGATGGAGTATTATAGGGAAAAATTGTTGTTATTTGATGAGCATGAAGCAGGTTTTGTGAAAATAAAGGATTTATTCGATACAAAAAATGGATATACGCCATCAACAAAAAATCCTGATTTTTGGACAGATAAGGGTATTCCATGGGTTAAAATGGAAGATATCCGTGAAAATGGTACTGTATTGTCAGATTCTGCAAAACACATTACAATGTCTGCTATTAAGGGTTCCAAATTGTTTAATGCCAATTCCATAATCCTTGCTACTTCAGCAACAATAGGAATACACGCTCTTGTAAAAGTCCCTCACCTGTCAAATCAGAGATTTACAAATATTTATCCTAAAAAGGAATATGAAAACAAAATAGACATGAAATATGCTTATTATTATTTCTTCAAGATAGACAGATGGTGTAAAGAGCATGTAACTCTCGGTAATTTTGCAGGGGTTAATATGTCGGATTTCTATGATTACGATTTCCCCGTCCCCCCTCTCTCCACCCAACGTTCCATTGTCTCCACCCTCGACGCCTTCGAGCAATACATCTCCAAGTTGGAGCGTCTTATCACTCTCCACGAGAAGCAGTACGCCTACTATCGCGAGAAATTACTGACATTTGAATAAACGAACATATTAAAGTTGAACATTATGGCTGAACAATATAAAATCATTGCCGAGCAAGACAAAAGTACGGTTGTGGCTCGCTACGAGACAAGCAAGCGCAACAGGGACTGCTATCAAAGTGAGGCAGAACTTGAACGCTGGCTAATCGATCAATTGCAGCTACAAGGTTACGAATACCCAAATATTCGTAACGAACAAGAGTTGCTCGAAAACCTTCGCGTGCAACTTGGAAAGGCTAACGATACCGAATATTCAGACGCTGAATGGAAGAAGATTCTGAACGAGATTGCTGGCGAAGCGCTGACGATGGAAGATAAGGCAGCCATGATACAAAAAGAAAACACCGCAATATCAATAGATCGAGACAATGGCTTAAAAACAAATGTTCATCTTGTTCACAAAGACAATATCTTCAAGAATCGTCTACAGGTTATCAACCAGTATGTGCCTGAGGGAGGCACCCACAGCAATCGTTATGATGTAACAATCCTTGTAAATGGTCTTCCTTTGGTTCACATAGAATTGAAAAGGCGTGGTGTAAGCATTAAGGAAGCTTTCAATCAGATTAATCGCTACGCTCGTGAAAGTTTTTGGGCAGGAAAAGGAATGTTCGACTATATTCAGCTGTTCGTCATAAGCAACGGCACGTATACAAAATATTACAGCAACACCACCCGATACGCACGCGAAAAAGAAGCGGCAAAACAGAAGGGAAAGAAAACAAAAACACAGAGCAACTCGTTTGAGTTTACAAGTTACTGGAGTGATGCAGAGAACAACCTAATCTGCGACCTTGAGGATTTTGCAAAAACATTCCTCGCACAACGCACCCTTCTCAATATCCTTACAAAATATTGTGTATTCAATGTTGAAAAGGAACTACTCGTAATGCGACCTTATCAGATTGCAGCCACCGAGCGCATCCTCTTGCGCATAAAGACAGCACTAAACCATCGTTGGCAAGGTTCAAAGAAAGCAGGCGGCTACATTTGGCACACTACGGGTTCGGGTAAGACACTTACTTCGTTTAAGACAGCGCAACTTGCTTCAAAGATTGACGGCATTTACAAGGTGGTGTTCATCGTAGACCGTCAGGATCTCGATTATCAGACGATGAAGGAATACGACAGATTTTGCCCAAACTGTGCTAACGGTAATTCAAACAGTAAAATATTGTTAGATCAGCTACAAAAGGAAAATAAAACGAAGATAATAATCACGACGATACAGAAGATGGCATCCCTGTTGAGAAAGAAAAAAATACAACAGGAAGTGCTAAATGAAACGTTTGTGTTCATCTTCGACGAATGTCACCGCTCGCAGTTTGGCGAGATGCAGAAACTGATAAAGCGTGACTTCAAGAAATACATAATGTTTGGCTTTACAGGTACTCCTATTTTTGGTGTAAATGCAAAGAATGTAAAAGGCAACATAATGACCACAGCTGATGTGTTTGGTGGTGAGCTTGACCCTAAGGGTAATCATACAAAGCCTCTTCACACTTACACAATTATAAACGCTATTAACGACCATAATGTTCTGAAATTTAAGGTAGAATATCATACACAAATGGCTACTACAGCCGAAGGGCAGAAGGTGGAGAATACAAACTATCTCGACCCAAAGCGTATAGAAACAAACGTTAGGTATCTGCTTAAACATTTCGACATTAAGACAAAGCGAACAAGCCTATGGAATGCCAAGGTGCTGACGAATGTTGTCGAGGTTGTGAAGAACTTCAAGCGCAAAAAAGAAGACCATGTTGAGGAGGTATGGGAGAAACAGGGACAATCTGGCTTTAACTCTATCCTTGCTTGTGACAGCGTTACTATGGCAATAGAGTATTACAAAGAACTGGAGCGTCAGATGGCAGAGCCTGGAGCTGAACAGTTGCGTATTGCTACTATTTTCACCACACAAGCAAATGAAGCAGAAGATGAGAACGGCACCATTGAGGAGAACCCCGAAGACGTGAACGGACTTGACGCAACAAGTAAGGACTTTTTGGAGTCTTGCATACAGAAATACAACAAGACTTTTGGAACTTCGTACGATACAAGCGCGGAGAAGTTTCAAAACTACTATAAAGATTTATCTTTGCGCACAAAGAATAAGGAAATCGACATACTTATTGTCGTAGGAATGTTCCTTACTGGTTTCGACGCTAAGTGTATGAATACGCTGTGGGTTGATAAGAATCTAAAAATGCAAGGATTGCTGCAAGCCTACTCTCGTACAAACCGAATACTCAACGCACTCAAAAACTGTGGCAATATTGTATGTTTCCGCAACCTTGAAGATGCTACAAATCGTAGTTTCGGACTATTCGGAGATGCTAATGCCAACAGCATAATTCTGTTGCGAACATTTGAGGAATACTATAATGGCTATGAAGAAGACGGTAAACACATAGACGGCTACCGCGAACTGGCAGAGGCGTTGCTGAAGATGTATCCCTTGGAAGAACTCAACCCATCTATTGCTTACGAGAAGAAAGTAGCTTTTGTACGTCTGTATGGACAGTTGCTTAAATCAACAAATATTCTTGTTAGTTTCGACCAGTTTAATCCCGAAACCACTGAGGAACGTAACGCAGTCCGCATAATTAAAGAAGGAGAACTTCAAGATTACCAATCATGGTATCTTGTCTTCCGTGACGACCTAACTGGTGGAGGCACTGGCGGAGGTGGTAATGGTGGCGACACAGGAGGTGGTAAAGGCACCGAAGGCTTGGAGTTTGAGATGGAACTTATAAATCAAGTAGACATTGATATTCCGTACATTCTTGCTCTCGTCAAGAAATATCACGATAGCAACTGCGAAGATACTGAACTGATGAAGAGTATTATAAGAAGTGTAACTTCAAGTCCGAGCTTGCGTGAAAAGAAAGATATTATTGATGGATTTATACAAACCATTAAACCTAACACCGAAATTGACATCTTTGATGAATGGCAACGTTTTGTGAATGAAAAGCGAGAAGAAGAGTTGTCTACCATCATCGGTGACGAAAAACTTAAGGAAGACAACGCACGCGAGTTTATGAATAAGGCTTTGCATGACGGCTACGTTGAAGAAAGTGGAATGGAAATCACAAAGGTACTGCCACCAATGCCTGTGTTTGGAGCAGGCAAGATGAGGGAGCAAAAAAAGAAATCGGTGATTGACAAATTCAAACATTATATTGAACGATTCAAAGATTTATAAATATAATTGATCAAAAAATAAATTGATAAATAGGAGCCTATCCCTATAGGTAGGTACACAATAAGCGTTGTCAGCAATGTGATCTTATCGCTCAGAAACGACCAAACTTCTAAAGAAGATAAGCAGAACTCCAAGGATGACAACAAGCGGCGCTCATGTGTGTAGAGTTGATAACTTCTACTACGTGGGCAATACTTGTATGTACAATCTGGAGTTAGGGCTTTGGTCGGCCTCTGAGCGATGATTGCGTATGGGTGTTTGCCCACGCTTTAAAAAAAATGACAAACATCAAAACTAATTACTTAAAAAACTTGGAATCGCTAAAGATAGCGTATTCTAATTGCTATGGCGACTGTGTTGGAGATATTAAGGTGCTCAAACTCTCGCTTCTAATTGCTATGTTTGAAAGTGGCGACATGTTTGAAAAGATAGGGAAAAAGTTAGAAAAAAACTTTCTCTTAGATATTGACCGAGATATAGACTATTCAGAATGGAGTAAGCCTGAAACATGGTACGCTATGAAAACGAAACCCATTAGGAATAATTCTTCTCTAAACTACGAATCTTTGTGTTTGGAAGAAAAAGCTTCGCTTGCCAACCGACTTGCAGACATGCTGCCGCCAGAACCCGAAACTGCAACAGATAACATAAAAAAGGGTAAAGACCTTAATATAACGGAGTCTATTACATATGCAGAAAGAGTGAAGTTTAGGGAAACAATTAATAATCTGAATAATGAAAATGTGATTAATACAATTCTGCTCGACTATGCAATAGATAAAGCGATGAAGAGATTGTGTGCTGCCTTGTACAATATCTCTACATTTATAGAAAATATTAATAAAAATACAAAATACTATGTATCGCTATACAACACCCAATTGTTTGAATATAACAATACGATTGGAAACGCTGTAAGCAACAAATACAAAGAATGGAAAAATCGTTTTTGTGAAGAGCAAATAACTGAAGACTCCATAAAGGAACATGTAGAGAAGGCTATCGTTGAACTTCTAAAGGCAGAGGTGTTTGACAATATAGAAGCAAACACTAAAAGAAAGAAATATGCTGAGTTTAAAGAAGAAATAGATTTTGATGAATATGACATACCTAAGAAAAAGAGACCGTACGAATTGTATGCTCGATTCAAAAGCATTTACGCACTGAAAAATGGATTGTACATCGTTAATGAAGAAAACGCAGGGCGACTTCTTTTTAAGCTAAGAAAAGATGTAGACAAGTTAGAAGCTTTTTTTACGTTTCAACAAACACTTAATCATGCCTACAACGACATTAAAGCAATCCATAAAGAGAAAGAAGTTTGTAGTATTTTTGATGATATTGACTTTAGCAAACTGGAGTGCAGATTTAGCGAGGAACAAGTGAAAGCGTCTGGCATAAAAGAACATCCTAATATTGTGCTTGCTATAATTGACCATATGTGTAATGAAAAGACACAAAAAAGTTATTGGCTCACGTTTTTCGCTGTACTTCTGGAAAAAGAATGGATAGATGACAATATGAACGCATTTTGTAATAGTATGAATTCACTCTTTGATGTTAATTTGGATAGAACTACAATGTGCAAGAAAAGAAAGGACGAAGGCACGGATATTGGGTTTTGGTCGGAAGCAGATGTACGCACAAAGAAAAAGAAAGAGTTTGGACTTAAGTTTAAAACATATATTGAAAAGTATTTAGAATATTGGCACAATTTGGCAACCTATGATCTCACTTAGATAATATGCTATTAAGTCTTGATGCCACAAAATCATAGGACTTAATACCACAATATAAAATACTTTATACCACACTTAAAATAGTTAGCACCACTCGTACCACAAGGTATGGGTGGTGTTTTTTATTTTTCCCTACTTTTGCCCTCGTAATCCTCACGGCATACTTCGGTTGCCTGTGTGGGGTTGCGAGTTTTTTTATTAACAATATTAATTTTAAAACATTCGGAGAAATGAAGAATGAAATTAAGATTTTTGAGAGTCCGGAGTTTGGACGGATTCGGACGGTGAATGATGAGAAGGGTGAACCTTGGTTCATCGGTAAGGATGTGGCAATTATTTTGGGATACAGCAATGTGCGCGACGCTATTTACAAGCATGTGGACAGGGAGGATAAGGGCGTCGCGAATTGCGACTCCCTTGGTGGACGACAGAAAACTACCATCATCAACGAGTCGGGACTCTACTCGCTCATCCTCCAGTCTAAGTTGCCAAGGGCACGAGAGTTTAAGCGATGGATAACCTCTGAGGTGCTTCCGCAGATTCGCAAGACTGGTGGCTACATTCCTCTTGATAATGAGGACGACGAGAAGACGATTCTTGCCAAGGCGCTAAAGATTCTGAACCGGACGCTGGAGCAGAAGGATGAGCTGATAGAGGCGCAACGACCAAAGGTTGATTTTGCCGAGGCGGTGACCACGGGCGACGGTTGTATTCTGATTAGCGAGCTGGCAAAGTTGCTCACTCGCAATGGCTATCCTACAGGGCGCACACGATTGTTCCGCTGGCTGCGCAACAATGGCTACATCTTCAAACGCTCTACGGAACCTATACAGAAATGGGTGGAGGAAGGAATCTTTGCCACTTCGGTTACGATGATTAAAACACATCATGGTTCGGAAGAGAGAGTGACAACAAAGGTGACTGGCAAAGGTCAGGAGTATTTCTTGAGAAAACTAATTAATTAAGTAGTAACAAAATGAGTATTTATTTCAATTTTTCAATCTGGAAGTTTTCTTTCAGCGTGAGTGTTAACAGTAGTATTAAAACAAAAAAAGACTAAGTATCGATGGAAACAAAGATTATGAGAGTGGTGCAGCAGAGCGAGGCTTTCGCTGTACAGAGCCAAAAGGCAGAGAACGGACAGACCATGAAGTGCAACATCATGTTGCAGGAGATGGGTGGTAAGTATGAGAACCAATATGTGGCAGCAATTCTTGGCAACTTGGCTACAAACAAGTTCACCCCTGGCGACATTGTGGCTGCAACGATGAGATTCTCTACAAGAGAGTATAATGGTGCTCACTACCAAGATATTCTTGTAACGGATATTACGAAGATTAAGTAAAACCTGAGTTGAATTGCGGAGGATATTCCATGGTAAAGTGCACAAGAATCCGATGTTCTTCTCGCAAAGCAACTAAACAATGAAAAAGCAAAATAAGGGAAACAATAATCCCGACAACAACACAATAAACAATCAGTTTAATGGCTGCAATCATGTGCAGATGGGCGGTATGGCTCACTACGACGAGAGGCGGTTCTTCATGTTCGCGCCAGATGATCCTGCGCCATATATGGTGCAGAGAATACGGAGGATGTGCGGAGTGGCACAGCAGATGACTGACGGCACATTTGAATTCGTGTCTCAGCCAAAGCCAAGAACGCAGTCGAAGCTGATAAAGAAATTGGCGCACGGCAGAATCAGTCTGACCAAGGACAAGGCAATTCAGCTGACGCTAAAGGTGATGGCAAACGAGAACATCAACATCGCAGAGGCTATCGCTGCAGAGGCTGCTGAGGGAGCTAACGCACTAATCGATTATCAACTAAGGAGATAAGGAATGAGCGTATATGTTATATATTATCAGAGCGGGGCAAAGATAATGCGCCCCGTAGCTGACGAAAAAGAGTATCGGCAGTTGCGAGATTCAGAGCGCAACAAGCATGCTGACAAACACCACATGATGCAGATGAACTATTCGTGCTTGCCCAACGAGAATGGAGCGTTGAAAGGCTCTACTCGAATAAGCAAATCGGTTGGTATGGACATCGACTTCGACCCAAAGGCTGCCGACTACGAAGAGAAGATGGCGAGTGTGCCAAATCTCGTGATGAGCAAGAAGGAGGAGTTGGGACTGCTGATGATGGAGCGGTCGGCAGGCAAAGGCTACCACATAGCTTTCAGACGCAAGGCAGGAATGAGCCAAGAGGAAAACCTAAGGTGGGCTTCTCAGCTGCTTGGCGTGGAATACGACAAGGGAGCAAAAGACATTACCAGAGTGTTCTTTACGCCTCCATGCGAAAAGTTGCTCTTCGTAGATAAGGAGCTGTTTGACAACAGCGAAATGGTGAATACGGAAGCAAAGAAAACGGAAGCTGAAAAGAATACAGAAGCTGCAAAACCATCTGATTCTTCACTCTTCACTCTTCGTTCTTCACTTTCTTCTTCACTTTCTTATCTCGGTATTCCTTATGAGGAAATAATCCGCAAGTGGTGGGCTATGTACAACGACGGATGCGAACCTGTGAAGAACAATCGCAACACGCTGACTTTTGAGCTCGCTGTGAACCTTCGCCACATCTGCGGTTTCGACCGTCAGCTCTTGGATAAAATCATTCCCTGTTACGATGGTTTTCCGCAGTCGGAAAAGTTGGCTTGCATAGACTCTGCCTTGGGCGAGAAACGCACTCAGATGCCAAAGCGACTGAAGGACGTGCTGCTTGCCATCCGACAGGAGCGACTGATGGATTCTGACGGCAATCAAGCGGAAACAGACGGACTGGACGAGGCGCTGGCTAAAGACGATTTGTTCTATTTCAACTCGCTGCCAAAGATGCCAATGGGCGTGAAAGATTCGGTAGATGCAGTTGGTCCACATTTGGCTCTGCCTGTGATTACCGCCATTTGTCCTGCCATCGGCATGTTGGCAACAGGCGTTAAGGTGGATGTGCACGGCAAGATGAACTCCTTGAACCTTATCTCTTACATATCTGGCGATTTCGCCTCAGGCAAGGGAAGCATCGACCCTGTGATTGATGCGTGGACAAGCGAAGTGAAGCAGATGGACAAGATGTATCAGCAGCAGGAAGACGAGTGGCGAGCACGCAAGCGAGCTGCCAAGAACAAGAAGGATCAGCCCGAAGAGCCGAAGCTGCCTGTGCGCTGTCTGACGTTGAACAATACCGTGGCTAACCTTGCCGAGCGACTGGCTAATACAGAGGGCAAACATGCCTTTTCGTTTACTCCTGAAGCCGACACGGTGGCGCAGAAATGGCGGTCGGCAATGAGCGATTTCTCAGTTATGTTGCGCCAAGCTTACGACGGCACAAGCTACGAGCGAGAGGCAAGAAGTGCAGATGCGGTGAATGTTCATATAGATAGGTTGCTATGGAACGTTGTGATGTGCGGAACTCCCGACGCTCTGTATCGAGTTGTCACCAACTACACCGACGGATTCCAAAGCCGAATAGCCTTGGCTCGCACTCCCGACAACACGTTTACACCACTCACCGAAAACCTCCACGTATTGACCGAAAAGCAGCGTGACCGCATTGGTCAGATTGCCCACCTGTTGCCATTGATGCAGGGCGAGGTTGTGCTGCCAAAACTTGAAGCCAAGGGTAGAGAATGGCTCGAACAGGTGCGACTGGAGACGATGAAGAACGACGACAAGGTGAAGGCTCGCCAGCGATTCCGAATCTGTCCAACCACGATGAGGATGATGACCTGTCTGATGCTTTGCCGAGTGGCGTCTCAGCTCATCGACAAGCACGGACTGTCGGGAGCCGAAAAGCTGCTCAAAACTCAGCCCAACCTGTGGAAAGAAATGATAGTAAAGCTACAGCAGCCATCCTTTCTTTCAGCCTTCGATGTGTTGGCAGACTATCAAATCGACAACGCCATGTATTTCTTCCGCGACCGCATAGAAGCCGCCTTCTCGTCGAAAGACTATTGTCCGCGCGACGTTGCGGAGCGCACACGAAGAGGAAAGAACGACACTATCTTTTCACGCCTCGACAACACCTTCAGCTTTGAGCAAGCCCTGCAGCACAGCATTGCCGTGAAGGGAGCAAATATTTCCCGAAACGCTGTGCAGCAGATGCTCAAGAACTGGCGTCGTCAACGACTCGTTGTCGAAACCCCAGATAAGAAATATATTAAGGTTCAGAATGTGTGACGACGACAGATAGAATGTGACGACGACAGATAGAGTAGAAGACGGTAGTCATTTTCAGTCATTAGTCATTAGTCATTAAGGATTTTGATTGTTACAGTCTACCCGGCTGTTGTGACTTAATTCTACACAACCAAAAAACGCCCGATAAATGGCAAGCTATATAGTTGCCATTTATCGGACTAATATTATACAAAAAGTTGCAGAAATGTTTGGTGGGTTCGTAGAAATGTACTACCTTTGCAACCGCAAATAAGGAATATCGCTTCTTTAATTAAGAAAGATGCTTCTTAGTTATTGCAACGGGGTGTAGCGCAGTCCGGTAGCGCGCCTGTTTTGGGAACAGGTGGTCGCAGGTTCGAATCCTGTCGCCCCGACAAAATGAAGAGATTAGGCATCAAGCTTAATCTCTTTTTTGTTTTTATTCAATACTCAACACTTAAACATTATTATCATGGAACTATTAGAATTGAGCAAGCAGAGATTTTCTGCACGTAAGTATACTGACGAGAAGGTTTCTGAGAGCGATTTGGAGTATATCCTTGAGACTGTGAGAATAGCACCTTCGGCTTGCAACAAACAACCTTGGAAGTTTGTTGTTGTGGAATCTGAGGCTGCTAAGCGTCAGTTGCAGGAATGCTACAACAGAGAATGGTTTGCTACAGCACCTATTTATATATTATGTCTTAGAAATAAGGAACAGAACTGGGTGCGTAGTGATGGCAAGCAACATGGCGATATTGACGTGGCTATTGCTACAGAGCATCTTTGTCTTGCTGCTGCTGAGCGCGGCTTGGGAACTTGCTGGGTGTGCAACTTCGATGTAGAGAAGATGGCACAGTTTGTTGGCAATGATGAGTTTGAGGCTGTAGCCATAGTTCCGTTAGGACATATTGCAGATGATTGTCCACGAGCAGAAAAGAAGCGTAAGGCTTTAGACGAGATTGTAGAAAGACGATAGGCTGGAGGAGATGAAATATTCTTGTTTGTCGGGCTTAAAGGTTGCGATAGTATCCTTGTCGTTATTTGCAACTACATCTTCTGTCTTTGCTTCAACATCTTCGTCCTTGACTTCGTCGTCTTCTGCCATACCTGCAGACGACAACGTTACGACAACCCGTCAGCGTTCGTTTGCTAAGACGGTGCCAGCAGGCGACTATAGTGGTATTGCATGGCTTGGTGGCGATAAATATGCTGTTGTTAGCGATAAGTCGCCTAACGAAGGCTTTTATATTTTCACAATCGATATAGATTCCGTTACGGGCAATATACGCAACGTAGTATGTGAAGACTTTGTGGAGTGCGACAATGGCAACAGCGACTTAGAAGGAATTGCGTGGATGCCTGAGCGTGGATGGATATTGATGTGTGGTGAGAGGGATAATATTATTCGTGCTTATAACCGCAATGGAAAGAGCATAGGCGTGGATATTCCTAAGCATATTGCACATACGAATTTGCCGGGAAATAGTGGCTTGGAGTCGCTATCGTATAATGCTGCAACAAAGCGACTGTGGACATGCAATGAGGCTGCTCCAATCACGCTTGTTGCTTACGATGATGCTTTCAACATTCGTGAGTCGTATTCTTATGCTATGGATGCTCCAAAGAAGAATGGCACAAAGGCGGCAGCCTATGCACATGGTGTTAGCGAAGTTTGCGCTATGGACGATGGTTCGTTATTGGTGTTGGAGCGTGAATTCTATGTGCCAAAGGCTAAGATTGGCTCTTCTGTGGTGTGCAAGCTATACCGCTATAACCCTTCTAAACAACAAAAGTCGTTGGTAGAAGAGTGGAAAACTCGCTTAAACCTCCTTGCTCGTTCGCTTGCCAACTACGAAGGTATGTGTCTTGGACCTCGTCTCGCTGATGGCAGAAGGGTAGTAGTGATGATTGCTGATTCGCAAAGCCAATATAAAGGAATACTGAAAGATTGGCTGCGAACAATATGCATAGAATAATCTCTATCATTATAGGTTTCAATAATCACCCTTTGATAGAATAATGATATAAAAAGGCGAAACCGCCACGACTTTAGTAGTCGCGACGGTTTCGCTTTTTATTATTTCCTGTTGGCGATGGCTTACTGCCATACTGCGTTGTCTTATTGCTTGTCTGCGATGGCTTACTGCCACGAGTGCGATGGTTGTTGGTGTCGAAGTTAGGGTTGAAGGATTTCTTCTTACCTTCAAACTTATATCCTTCGTAGCCTTTGCCCTCTTGTTTCCATGAGTCTTGTTTTCTTGAGCTTTGTCTTCCATCTTGCTTCCATGAACCTTGCTTTCCGCCTTCGCGCTTCCAACTTTCGCCATTCTTTCCATCCTTCTTCTTGGCTCCATACTTATTGGCGGAGTTAGAATTGTAAGGAGCAGGCGCATGGTCGTAGAGCTGTGGGATAAGGTCGGGGCGACCTATGCGTCTTAGCTCACGCTCTATACCGGCACGCTCCTCAGGTTTATACCAGAAGAAGAACTGGCGTTGTGCAAGCTTTTCGCGCGGAGTCTTTACGCTTTCTACAGGTTCCAGGGTGTATGGATCATAGCCTGTATACCAAGTCTCGGTGCTTATGGTCATTGGAGTAGGAGTGAAGTCTTGCACCTGTTCAAGGTGGAAGTCGAGCTTCTTGGTCATTACTGCCAACTCTGCCATATCCTCTTCACGACAGCCTGGGTGAGAACTTATGAAGTAAGGAATGATTTGCTGGTTTAGTCCTTCCTCACGATTTATCCTGTCGAAGATTGCCTTGAACTCACCAAACTGGCTAAACGGAGGCTTACGCATAAGGTGGAGCACACGGTCGGAAGTATGCTCAGGAGCCACCTTCAGTCGTCCGCTCACATGGTTCTTTATCAGCTCTCTTGTATATTCGCGAGCTGCCTGATTAGCCTTTTCGTCCTTGCTCTTATGCAGCAACAAGTCGTATCTCACACCACTACCTATGAAGCTCTTCTTGATACCAGGCAAAGCGTCTACCGCACGATATAGGTCGATGAGCTTAGAGTGGTCGGTATCGAGGTTAGGGCATATCTGCGGATGAATGCACGATGGACGCTTACACTTTTCGCAAGCCTTAGGGTTGCGACCATGCATGCCATACATATTGGCTGATGGTCCACCAAGGTCGGAGAGATAGCCTTTGAAGTCAGGCATCTCGATAACCTTCTTAACCTCTTTTATAATGCTCTCCTTAGAACGGCAAGTGATGAATTTGCCTTGGTGGGCAGAGATGGTGCAGAAGGCACAACCGCCAAAGCATCCACGATGGATATTGACCGAGAACTTAATCATCTCGTAGGCAGGAATGCGTTTTCCCTTGTATTTTGGATGAGGCACACGAGTGTAAGGCAAGTCAAACGACGCATCAAGCTCCTCTGTAGTCATAGGAGGATAAGGCGGATTTACTACGGCACATTTGCCATCCACTTCCTGTATGAGTCGTTGCGCATGCATCTTGTTTGATTCCTCTTCAAGATGGCGCACGTTTGAGGCTTGTGCCTTTTTGTTGCGCAGACATTCTTCGTGCGAGAACAGCACGATATCTTTCTCTTCGTCGATACCTCCAGGAATATCATCAGCCTTGGTGAGATAAACCGTTTGTGGAATATCGTGAATGCTGTTGATATCCTTTCCTTCAGCCAGCTGGTTGCTCAATTCTATGATAGGCTTTTCGCCCATACCATATATAATAATGTCGGCACCTGAATCGCACAGGATGCAACGCATCAGCTTGTCTTGCCAATAGTCGTAGTGAGTAATTCTACGCATAGAAGCCTCTATACCGCCAAGAGCCACAGGCACATCAGGATAGATGCTCTTTAGAATCTTGGTGTAGACGATAGTAGGATATTCAGGGCGACAGTCGTGGCGACCATCAGGACTGTATGCATCCTCGCTACGCAGACGCTTGTTGGCAGTATACTTATTCACCATAGAGTCCATACAGCCAGGCGCAATACCGAAAAACAAGCGTGGCTTACCCAACTTCTTGAAGTCGCGGAAGTCGCCATGCCAGTCGGGCTGAGGCACAATAGCCACTCTATAGCCCGCAGCCTCAAGCGTGCGACCTATCACGGCAGCACCGAATGAAGGGTGGTCTACATAAGCATCTGCTGAAAAAAGGATTACATCAAGTTCGTCCCATCCACGCAGTTCGCATTCCTTTTTTGTGGTAGGAAGAAAATCAGATAATCTAAGTTGCTTTTCCAAAATTTATTCGTTAGTTACTGTTTCTTCATTCTCACTCTCTTCGTTTTTGCTCTTCCAGTCGATGTAGAGCAATACGAGCTTATGAAGTCCGAAAGCCTTCATATTGTTGTTGTAGATAACATCGAGACAGAGGTCGAGCAAGTCTTTATCCTTGCCAGATTCCGATTCGAGTATAGAGCGTACATTAAACTTTAGCTTGTCGAGCACCATTTCGTCGATGATGCCGTTGCTATCTATGAGGTCGCGAAGAAGTGAATACTTTTCGATGGTCTGAAGATGCTGGTCGCTCACTTCGATAGAGCGAGTGCCAGACTGGTTTGCTTGAATTTTATACATAGCGATATTGTTTGTTTATTCTTATTTAGTATTATTATTTTGTTTCTTATTCTACTGATGTCCAGTTCCTTATCTTGAATAGAGTTTTTATTCTAAGAATTTCAATATTCCGTTCATAATGCTCAGGCGCTTGTTGCGGTCGATGATACATTCAAAAGGAAATGCCATGGTGAAAGTGGCATTGTCGTTACCTCTGTAGGCTACACCTGCGCTCATGCCATTGGCATATTGAAGTGGACAGAAAGCCGTGGAAACAGGCATCAGAACATCACATTTAGTAGCTGCATAGTGGGTAGGATTGAGCTGACGATAGAAGTCGAATTCTGTGCCCATGCCCTTGATGCCACTTATGGTGTCGGTATGAATTGCTCCGCCATATGCCACCTTTAATGTGCTTCCGAGCCATACACGCTCGTCATCGTGCTGTAGGTCGGAACCAATATAAGCACCACTAGCAATAAGTTTGCCATGTCCGAGCACGTAAGCCGAGAGCTTGTTTCTAAGCATAGATGGTATCGACTTATAGAAAACAGTAGAGTTTTCATCATATTTCTGTAGTCCTAAAGCCAAGTCTACCACATCGTAGTTTATCAAATCTACGATTCCACTCTCCACTGTCTCTGATGTGCAGCTTACAACATTATATTTCTTTGTAGCTGCTATGGCATCAGCGTGAGTGTAAACATAGTCGAAGGTGTTGCCCATAACGAAGTTTCCAGCCATCTCGTTGCCAGAATATCCGAGTCCGTTAGGCTCTGTGCTACCCATGGTAGATTTGTTGAAACATTGCTGTTTGCCACTCCATCCAGCCGTCAGTCCATAGCTCACTCCTGCATCCTCCTCGATGTCGAAGCCCTGTTCGTGGATATTATCTCTTACTGCTGGTGCCGAGAGGCGTGAGAAACCATTAATCACCATAGCCGTCTTGGTGGCTCCAGGCTGATAGTAAGCCGAAAGCGTAGATGTAGGGAAGCTTTCGCCACCACGGTTTACTGCCGTTACTTTGAAGCGATACATCACTCCTGGTTCTAATTCCATGGTATACGAAGTGCCCCTAACATTGGTTCCGTTGTCGAAACCGCCAGAGCCTGCAGCCACATATATATTATAAGATGTAGGCACAGCTGTAGGCTCCAGCTCGTCGTCTTGTGCTTTCCACGACAGTTTGACCTTGTTGGCGCCTGTAAGAGTGGCTTTGAAAAGATGAGGCTGCAATGGCTGTACGATGCAAGGACGACGATGCATCTGCGACACATAGCGCAATATCGTTTTATAGATAGAACGAGCCATAGTGAACTTGAAGTTTGGGTCTTGTCCAAGTTTCATGTCGGGGAAGTTCTGATGCGATAGTGTCTCTATGATAGCCGAAGGAACTTCAGGTAGTCTGGTTTCGCTATAGTTGCGATCCCAAAGATAACGCCAGTTCCATCTCTTATATTTCTTAGATAAATCTCTCGTAACGTTAGAGCGCAGAGCTTCTATAAAGTCTTGCGATGCAAAGCGTGATATTCCAGAGTTGAGTCTACCATCGTTGAAATTGGTGGTACAGATAGCCAACGAGCCCACAAGGCTCTTGCCATCACGCTCATATCCAGCATCGCTATGCACGGCAAGCGAAAGCTCTATAGGCACCTTCTTTCCCTCTTTGGCAGGCACATATGGTGAACCACCAGCAAGCCAGTTCGTCATTAGCGAACGAGTGTTTATGTCTTCAGCATAATCGTCGGTACCCGTCTTGTTGCCATAAATGGAGTAGGGAGCGCCAGCCCATTGAGCATAATATCTTGCAGCTTCCAAGCAACGAGGCATGTGACTAATGTCGCCACCACGCTCTATGTTTCCCATGCCGCCACCAAATCTCACAGCATCGGCAGTTACCACACCTTTGCGTTTGCTTTGGTTGGTTAGGGCTACACAGTTGAATGGATTTTCGCCCTTATCGAAATCGAAGGTGCCAAGATACACCCATGTGCCGCCACCCATCTTTTGGTTCACTATGAAATGAGTCTCCTGACCTTTGTGGCGTACTATGTAGTGAGCATCGTCAACGCTTTTTGGCATAGTCTGATAGCTCACGTATACGGCATAACGTCCTTCCTCCTTGAAGTTCGGTTGCCATATTGCAATTGCCTTGTCTTCCTTTTTCGTAGTGCGAATCATGCGGGCAGTACCCATGGTGAAAGGATTCTCGCCATCGCGCAATATGCCATTGCGGAAACCGAAGCCACGTTCGCCAGTATCTGTCCAAGGTTCTTTTTCGGTATGCTCTCCATACCATGAACCTTCGCCAGACACACCTTTGTCGTTGTCTACGATAATCTCTTTTGTTTGCCAGTCACGTTCGCGTGGAGTGAATACCGTTGCTCCTGCATTTTCGAGCATCGGTATTAGATAAGGCACTACTATGGTTTGCGTAAACAAGTCTTCTGTAGTGCAAAATAGGTTGGGACGTTGCCATTTCCAGAAGCCCTTCTTTTGGTCGTAATAACGTCCATGACTTGCCCATAGCGCAATATGCCTGTTGCTAAGTCCGAGGCTTATGTTGTTAGGCTTCGAAATGTTCGAAACCCATGGCTTTCCTTTGTAGTCGATGCCATCCCAGTAGCTGTCGTATTCATTATCCGACTTTCTGCCAGGGATGTAATCCTCTATAGGCATGCCATTAGCCATTACTATCAGCTTGTGCTTATTGTATTGGCGTGGCAGGCTTTTCTTAATCTTCTTGTAAGTTTTGTTGACTAACTTTTCTGTGATGTCTTGTTGTGCGAATTCCTCTCCAAGAGTGATGGTCACGGTATGGTTCTTATTGTCCACCACCTGTTTCCACCCTTCGTTTTGAGCATAAGCGCCCATAGTTGCAGCCGCAACCAATGCTGTAGCCGCAATTGTTCTCATGCCATGCTTTGTTAGAGTTACCCTGCTTATGTGACGATGTTTCATCAACTAAACTTCTCCTTTTCTTTTTAAAATGTGTTATTATATATTCTTGTGGTCAAGAACAATATCTGCCGTCTATACTTCGCCTATGGTGAACAGCTCAGGATGTTTGCCTTTGAAGTCTTTATAGTAAAGCTTCAATTCTCTCATTTCGTTGTCGATATCGCCAGTAGGGATGAAGCTCTTAGTGCATACTATTTCGCGCTTTTCGTAGTCCACACCATATAATAAAAGAGGTATCTGCGCTTTGAGAGCGATATAGTAGGCACCCTTTTTCCATTCAGGATTTAGCGAGCGTGTACCCTCTGGAGTGATGCTAAGATGAAAGGTCTCCATCTTCTTAGCCTGTTCGGCGAGGTTGTCTGTCATGCTGCAGTTCTTGGAGCGCCATACAGGAATACCACCCATAGCTTTGAATATAGGTCCAAGAGGCCAGAAAAACCACTCTTTCTTCATTAAGAAATTAGCCTTTATTCCTTCAGCCTTAGCATAGAGCTGACCTATCAGGAAGTCCCAGTTGCTGGTGTGAGGAGCTATACATATAATATATTTATTGGGATGGTCGACAGTTACCGTCTTCTTCCATCCCAACAAATTATAGAGAATATATTTTGAAATCTGTTGTATCATCGATTATTTAATTATGAATGAGCCTCACCCCCAGCCCCTCTCCAAGAAGCCTCACCCCCAACCCCTCTCCAAAAGAGAGGGGAGTAAATAGCCTTTGTGGGGGATAGATAGCCGTTGGAGGTGGATTGGCTGATTAATGGTTAATAAGAATATTACTTAGTGTTTGGTGTTTAATTATAAATGATGAGTGTAAAAATCGAATATGGACAATTTGATTCTTCACTCTTCACTCTTCATTCTTCACTCTTCACTTAGATTCTTCATTCTTCACTCTTCACTCTTCATTCTTCACTCCCTTATCCCAACGCAACAATTTGGTCAACCACCTCTGTAGCCTCCTTATTGAAGTCGGCTTTAAGCTTATTGAAATAAGTCTTAGGCGTCATGCCTGGCTCTGTGTGAGACACTCGACGAATGAAATCGTCGTGGAATACCAAGATTGCAGTAAGGATGTTGTTTACTGTGTCCTCATTTACATCACTTGAATAAAGCGATGCTGCTATACACTCTGCGAAAAGTTCTCCGCAAACGATGTTAATGTCCTGTTTAAGTTTTCTTCTGTTAGCCATAATATGTCATATTGTAAAATGTACCCTACAAAGATATTACTTTTTTAGTAAAGTTGTAGACTTAGCTATGAAAAAAATGTCAAAAACATGATTTTATTGCTTTTATCTCATCTATATCTCATGAAAAAAATGTAATTTTGCAATCGCAATACGCAGGGTAATGCGAATTATTCAACTATTAATAAATATATTGTAAAAATGAAAAAAAGTCTTTTGCAGAGCGAGAGAGCTGCTTATCAGCCAAAACTGCCAAAGGGTCTTCAGGGTGCCGTTAAGGTAAAAGAAGGCGAGCCAACACAGAGTGTAGGCGATCAGGAAGAAATCAAGAAAATGTTCCCTAACACTTACGGAATGCCTCTTATCGAGTTCGTTCCAGGTGAAGAGACTGTAGGAAAGCAGATGAACGTAGGTGTCATCCTTTCTGGTGGTCAGGCTCCTGGTGGACACAACGTAATCTGTGGTATCTTCGACGCTGTCAAGAAGCTCAACCCGGAGAACAAGGTCTATGGTTTCCTTATGGGTCCTGGTGGTCTTGTTGACCATAACTACAAGGAGCTTACAGCAGAAATCATCGACGAGTATCGCAACACAGGCGGTTTCGATATGATTGGTTCTGGCCGTACAAAGCTTGAGAAGGAAGACCAGTTTGAGAAGGGTCTCGAGATTATCCGCGAACTCAACATCAAGGCAATCGTTATCATCGGTGGCGACGACTCTAACACCAATGCTTGTGTTCTTGCTGAATACTATGCTGCTAAGAACTATGGTGTACAGGTAATCGGTTGTCCTAAGACTATCGATGGCGACTTGAAGAACGACCAGATTGAGACTTCTTTCGGTTTCGATACTGCTACTAAGGTATACTCAGAACTTATCGGTAACATCGAGCGCGACTGTAACTCAGCACGTAAGTACTGGCACTTCGTTAAGCTCATGGGCCGTTCTGCATCTCACATTGCTCTTGAGTGCGCACTCCAGTGCCAGCCTAACGTCTGCATCATCTCTGAGGAGGTTGAGAAGAAGGATATGTCTTTGAACCAGATCGTAGAGCAGATTGCAGGTGTTGTTGCTGATCGTGCATCACGTGGCGACAACTTTGGTGTTGTTCTTATCCCTGAGGGACTTATCGAGTTTATTCCTTCTATCGGTCGCTTGATCGATGAGCTCAACGACCTTCTCGCTGCGCACGGAGCTGATTATAAGGACCTCGACAAGGATGCACAGCGTGAGTACATCCTCGCTCATCTTTCTAAGGAAAATGCAGAGACTTTCGCAACATTGCCTTCAGGTGTAGCTCGTCAGCTTTCACTCGATCGCGACCCACACGGAAACGTTCAGGTATCTCTTATCGAGACAGAGAAGCTTCTCTCAGACATGGTTGAGGCTAAGCTCGCTGAATGGAAAGAGGCTGGTAAGTATGCTGGCAAGTTCGCAACTCTCCACCACTTCTTCGGCTACGAGGGTCGTTGTGCAGCTCCTTCTAACTTCGATGCTGACTATTGCTATGCACTCGGTGTAAGTGCAGCTCAGCTTATTGCTAATGGCAAGACTGGCTATATGGCAATCGTTAAGAACACTACAGCTTCTACCGACGAGTGGAAGGCAGGAGGTGTGCCAATCACTATGATGATGAACATGGAACGTCGTAATGGCGAAATGAAGCCAGTTATCCGCAAGGCTCTTGTTGAGCTCGAGGGTGCTCCATTCTTGAAGTTCTGCTCTAAGCGTGATGAGTGGGCTAAGGATACATGCTTCGTTTATCCTGGTCCTATCCAGTATTGGGGTCCTGCTTCAGTTTGCGACCGTACCACACGCACTCTCTGTCTTGAGCAGGGTGGCAAGTAATTCCCTTTTATAATTAAGGAGTAGATATAGAAGGGATAATAAAAATTATCCTTATCCATCTACTCCAATTATAATTAAATATTTAGAATGAGCGCAACTACCAGAAAAACGACACGACGAAATCGAAACACTTCGACATCGAAGCGTCGTCGGCGTAATGGTAGTTCCGCTCATTTTTCTTTTTTCTTACCCCTAATGCACATTCCTCGTTGGACCTGGTGGTTAGGTGGTATTCTTATAGCTGCATTCTATATCTGGGCTTTCTATTATTTCTTTGTCAGTCCCACAGGTTTTCGTTGGCGTGCGCTATATGGTGATGCTAAATATCCTGAAGGCTACGAAATCCATGGCATAGACATCTCTCATTATCAAGGCAATATCGATTGGTCAGAACTTCAAGGTAATGCACTAATAGAAAATTGTCCTTTGAGATTTATTATCATTAAGTCTACTGAAGGCTCTACACGCGTAGACCCCAACTTCAAAGACAATTTCTATCAAGCACGCGAATATGGTTTTATTCGTGGCGCATACCATTTCTGGAGCAACAAGTCTTCGGCAAGAGCACAGGCTTATCATTTCTTAAATAATGTGCATCTTGAAGATGGCGACTTGCCACCAGTACTCGACATCGAGCACATGCCGAAAGATACGCCAGTAGAAGATTTTCAGCGTGATGTGCTGACATGGCTTCATATAGTGGAAGACAAATATCATGTAAAGCCAATCATTTACACCTATTATAAATTTAAGGAGCAATATCTTAGTGCGCCAGTCTTTGATGATTATCCTTATTGGATAGCCCACTATTATGTTGACAAGGTGGAATACAAAGGCAAATGGAAGTTTTGGCAGCATACCGATGCAGGCAAACTACCAGGAATAAAAGGCTATGTAGACTTTAATATTTATAATGGTTCCTATTACGACCTACGGATGCTTACCATAGGAGCCGAAAACGAATAATAGTCGTGGTAACAACAGATGTTTCCACGACTATTATTCGTTTATTAATATGTATTCTAATTGTGGCTTTTTACAGCTATTATTTCTTCAGCACCAAGCAAGTCCACTCGCTGTCGCTCTTAGAGTCAATCTTTGATAGTCCGAGGCTTGATGCTTTTTCTATCAGCAAATCAACATCCGAAGCATAGAAGCCGCTGAGTATCAATAACGAATCGTCTGCCATTACCGAAACAAAGGCAGGCATGTCTGCCAACAATATGTTGCGGTTGATATTTGCCAATACCACATCAAACTTTCCTTCCACACTCTTAAGTACCGAAGCGTCGCCAAGCATCACCTTCATATTGCCAACACCATTAAGTTCGGCATTATGAATGGCATTCTCTGAGCTCCATTCGTCGATGTCGTAGCCCACAACTTCGCTTGCGCCAAGCTTTGATGCTGCTATTCCCAAGATGCCAGTACCACATCCGCAGTCCAACACTCGTTTGCCTTTGATGTCTATATTTAATAATGTAGAGACAATCATTCGTGTGGTTTCGTGAGTACCAGTACCGAAAGCCTGCTTTGTTTCTATTCCGATGCTGATGCAGGAAGCTATTCCGTTGCCATAATCGTGGCGAGCATCATAAATTGTGATGCTGTCGTTGATGTTTATTCTCTCGAATCCAGCCTCTTCCCATTCCTCGTTCCAGTTTTTATATTCTGCCTCTTGGATGTTGGCATTGATTGTAACATCAGGCAACATAAAGTTGCTGATAACATCGTTCATGGCATTTTCGTCAAACAATGATTCCTGCACATAGCCCTTTATTCCATCCTCTGTATCTTCGAAAGTTTCGAATCCTGCCTCGCCTAAAGCATCGGTTAGCAAGTCGCGAGCAATCTGTATCATGCCATCTTGGCATTCTATTTTAAATTCAGCTACAAGATATTTCATATTGCGTTTATTTTTGTTTCAAATACATAAATAGTTAAATACCTATGCAAAATTATAAAAAATAGGGAAAAACCTACTATGGTTTAGGGTTTTTCCGTATATTTGCATTAAAATAGGTACTATTTTTGCACCAGATAAATAAGAAACAATAAAATAAAGAGAATTTGCGATATGAAAAAGATCATTCTTTTATTAGCACTTTGTGGATTGTCTACACTCAGCATGACAGCCCAAGACGACCTCTACTTCACTCCGAAGAAGTCGCACAAGGCTAAAGCTTTTGACGACAACACACCTGCTTACTACGTAGGTTCCAATCGTGCGGTAGACGAATATAACCGTCGAGGAAAGTTTCGCAGTAGCTACCAAAAGATAGATGGCGATTCTATTAGTGATGTAATCGACTTACAGGCTGGCGATGGTCTCTATCCTGATTCTACGTATGTAGATTCCGACTTTGCCGAGACTTTGACAAAGAAGAGAGCACAAGGCTATAGATATGACGACGACGACTTTGAGTACACACGCAGAATGAGTCGTTGGGACGGTTTCTGTGGACCTTGGTATGCTGGTTGGCATTCGCCTTTCTGGTATGGAAGATATGGATACTACGACCCATGGGACCCTTGGTATTGGGATTATGCTGGCTGGTATTCGCCTTGGTATTGCGGTTGGTATTCGCCTTGGTATTATGGAAGCTATTATGGTGGCTACTGGGGTGGCTATTGGGGATGGCATGGATACTACGACCCTTGGTACAGACCAGGATGGGGTGGTGTAGCTGTTGTTCCTGGCGGAACTGGCAGGACTATAGCGGGCACTCGCAATCATGGCTCTGTGACAGGACGCTTTAATAATGCCTCTGGCTCTACACGCTTTGGCTCTCGTGGCAACTACGGCACTTCTACCAGCCAGTCGCCTGCTCGTTTTGGTTCGCGCTCTTATGGTAACAGCGATTCTAACCGCTCTTATTCGTATGGCACAACCAATAACAACAATGGCTTCAGTAATCCTACACCATCCTACGGCGGTAGCCGCTCTTATGGTTCAGGTGTTTCTTCATCAGGCTTTGGCGGTAGTCGCTCAGGTGGAGGCTTCTCTGGTGGCGGACACTCAGGCGGTGGCGGTAGTCACTTTGGTGGAAGAAGATAAGTAAAGCATTTTTTAGAACTTATAAAGAAGAATAGATAATATGAAAACAAAGATATTGTTCGTGGCAGGAATGGCTCTCGCGGCTTCTTCTGCCTTTGCACAGGAAACTTACGAGAATGCCAATCTCGTAGAAAACGAGCTTAACGGTACTGCACGCTATGTGGGTATGGGTGGAGCTATGGATGCTCTTGGAGCAGACATTTCCACTATCGGCACCAACCCTGCAGGTATTGGTCTGTTCCGCAAGTCGCAGATAGCAGGCTCCTTTGGTTTGGTTTCGCAAGAAGAGGTGGAAAGTTTTTCACCAGGTAACAAGACTAACATGAGCTTCGACCAGATAGGCTTCGTTTATTCTACACGTACTGGCAGAAAGTCGTTCCTTAACTTCGGCTTTAACTATCATAAGAGCCGCAATTTCGACCAGATACTCTCTGCCAGCAGTCGCCTGACAAACGCTTCGCAGAATAAGCTCACTTATCAGAAGCTTCGCGAAGGATTGCTCTATGAGCTTGACGACAACGGTCTGCCTCGCGAGGATCGTGCCATGATTACTCACAATCAGTTGGACAACATCTATTACAAGAGTCTGATTAAGGATGCTGATGGCAACTTCGGCTATTATGATGCTTCTGGCTACACCTTCAACAAGGCTATGCGTGGCTACATAGGCGAATACGACCTTAATATCAGCGGCAACCTCAACGACCAAGTGTATCTCGGTCTTACCGTAGGCATCCACGATGTTCACTACAAAGGCTATAGCGAGTATACTGAGACATTGATGCCAAATCGTGATAATATCTCTAACCTTACGGTAGTAGACAATCGCGAGATTACTGGTACAGGCTACGACCTCAAGGTTGGCGCAATATTCCGTCCTGTTGAGGACAGTCCATTCCGTATTGGTGTTTCTGTGGCTACTCCTACTTGGTACGACCTCACCACAAGCAACTATACCTATATTACCGACGGCAACATCTCTCCAAATATGAGCGAAAGCTACGACTTCAAGCTCTACACACCTTGGAAGTTCGGCTTAAGCCTCGGTCATACAATCGGCAACTATCTTGCCATTGGTGCGGGCTATGAGTATGCTGACTATAGCGCTATGGACACTCGCGTGATAGATGGCGGATATTACGATACATGGTATGGCGACTATTACGACAGTTCAAGCAGCGATAAAGCTATGAATCGCCACACAGAGCAGACCCTTAAAGGCGTTAGCACCGTGAAGCTTGGTTTGGAATTTAAGCCAGACCCAACCATCGCTGTTCGTTTCGGCTACAACTACGTATCGCCAATGTATAAGAAAGACGGCTTTAAGAATGGCACCATCTCGTCAGAAGGCTCTTACTATGCTTCGTCTACCGACTATGTGAACTGGGAGTCTACAAATCGTATCACCTGCGGTATTGGCTATACTGTAGGCAAGATGAACCTCGATGTGGCTTATCAATATAGCTCACAGAATGGCGAGTTCCATCCATTCCTCGATAGCTATGCAGATTGGGCAGACGACCCTAACTTCACTAACTATGCAGATGCAGTAAAGGTTAGCAACAAGCGCCATCAGCTCATCTTCACACTCGGATATAAGTTCTAATTTTAGTAGAAAACAACACATAAAGTATCATAAGATATTTTCCATAGTATCTTATGATACTTTTTTTGTGCTTTTTTGTAGCCTATCTTTTGCTATTAGGCATTTTTTATCTTAACTTTGCAAATTGTAGACTTTACACCTCATGTGGTCTATATAATCAAAAGAGAAATTATCCTAATTAAAAGAAAAAAATATCCTAAATTTAAATAATGAAACGACTGAACTTACTTCTATTGATGATTACTATGGTTCTTGTATCTGCTTATGCTCAGAAGCGAGAATTTCGTGGAGCGTGGATACAATGTGTAAACGGACAGTTCCAAGGCATGTCTACTGCCACCATGCAGCAGACTTTGCAATCGCAGCTCGACGAACTGCAGAAAGATGGCGTAAATGCTATTATCTTTCAGGTGCGTGCAGAGTGTGATGCGCTGTATCCAAGCAAGTATGAACCTTGGAGTCGTTTCCTTACAGGCGTACAAGGCAAAGCTCCTTCACCATATTGGGACCCGCTGCAATGGATGATTGACCAATGCCATAAGCGCGGCATGGAACTCCACGCATGGATAAACCCTTATCGTGCTAAGACCAAAAGCACAACAGCTTTGGCAAGCAACCATATCGCTATCACCAATCCTGAGCGTGTGTTCACATACGACAACCAGTATATCCTAAATCCTGGTATGCCTGAGAATAGAGACTATATTTGCAAGGTGGTTGATGACATCGTGAGCCGTTATGATATTGACGGTCTGCACATCGACGACTATTTCTATCCATACCCAGCTCCTGGAATGATTATTCCCGACGATGCTGAATATGCTAAATATAATAATGGTATCAAGGATCGTGGCGACTGGCGCAGATATAATGTTGACCTCTTCATAGAGCAACTTGGCAAGTCTATCCACAAAACTAAGCCGTGGGTGAAGTTTGGTGTGTCGCCATTCGGTATTTATCGCAACAAGAAGAGCGACCCGCTGAATGGTTCCGAGACTAACGGCCTGCAAAACTACGACGACCTTTATGCTGATGTGTTGCGATGGGTCAACAATGGATGGATAGACTATTGTGTGCCACAACTTTATTGGCAGATTGGACACCCTGCAGCCGACTATGCCACATTGATAAAATGGTGGAACAAGCATGCTGGCAAGCGACCATTATATATAGGTGAAGACGTAGAGCGCACCGTGAAATTCCCAGATTTGCAGAATCCTAAAATCAATCAGATGCCTGCTAAGTATGCTTTGCATAAGCAGATGAATAATGTGGAAGGCACAGTTTTGTGGTATGCTAAGGCTGCTGTCGACAATATCGGCAACTATGGCACTCTGCTTCGCACATCATATTGGCGCAATCCTGCCCTTCAGCCTCTTATGCCTTTCATCGACGATAAGGCACCAAAGAAACCTCGCAAGCTTAAACCTGTATGGACAGAAGATGGATTGGTTTTGTTCTGGACTGCTCCTAAGGGCAAGGGATGGAAGGATGAGGCTCACAAATATGTTGTTTACCGTTTCGATAAAGGCGATAAGGTGAATACCAATAGCGAGAGCCACATCATCGCCATCACTTCCGACACATTCCTTAAGTTGCCATACAACGATGGCAAGAAAAAGTATACCTACGTAGTTACAGCCCTCGACCGCATGTCGAACGAGAGCAAGGCTGTGAAGAAAAAGATTAAGCTATAAGCACACTATAAAGCCTATTCCATACCATTGGGATAGGCTTTATTGTTTCCTATTAGCCTATATATATTATTAATATGGTAAAGAAACATCGATGTTTGATTATTGCTTAAAAATAGTTAACTATACAGTATCTTATGCACAGTATAAACAAAAATGTGTAATTTTGCACCGCAATTTATAAAACTATTTATGAGTAACAATTTATTAAAGGGTAAGCGCGGTATCATCTTCGGTGCTTTGAACGAAGAGTCTATCGCATGGAAAGTTGCCGTGAAGGCAGTAGAAGAAGGTGCAACAATTACACTTAGCAACACTCCAATGGCGTTGCGTATGGGCGAGCTCGATGGTTTGAGCAAGCAGCTTAATGCACCAGTTATTCCAGCCGATGCCACAAGCGTAGAAGATTTGGAAAAGGTTTTCGCTCAGTCTGTTGAGCTCCTTGGTGGCAAAATCGACTTTGTGCTCCATTCAATCGGTATGAGCCCAAATGTTCGTAAGCGTCGCACATACGACGATCTCGACTACAACTATCTACAGAAAACACTCGACATCTCTGCTATTTCTTTCCACAAGATGTTGCAGGTTGCTAAGAAGCAGGATGCTATCGCAGAATATGGTTCTGTAGTAGCTCTCACATATGTTGCTTCACAGCGTACATTCTTCGGCTACAACGATATGGCTGATGCTAAGAGCATGCTCGAGAGCATTGCACGCAGCTTCGGTTACATCTATGGTCGCGAGAAACACGTTCGTGTCAACACAATCTCTCAGTCGCCAACTCCTACAACAGCTGGTAAGGGCATCAAGGATATGGACAACCTTATGGACTTCGCCAACAAGATGTCTCCTCTTGGCAATGCTACTGCTGAGGATTGCGCTAACTACTGTGTGATGATGTTCAGCGATTTCACTCGCAAGGTGACAATGCAGAACCTCTTCCACGATGGTGGTTTCTCATCAATGGGTATGAGCCTTCGTGCTATGAACCAGTATTCTAAGGACCTCGCTCCTTATGAGGATGAAAATGGCAAGGTTATCTATGGATAATTAACCCCACATTTCGATTATAAACAAAGAAGCCACTTTCGTAGTGTATACGAGAGTGGCTTCGTTGGTATAATATCATATTTATTGTCGTAGAATTTAAACAGGACAGAATGAAAAAGAATATTTTAATCTTAGGATTAGCCTTGCTGCTGCCACAGCTCAGTCAAGCTAAGACCATATTTGTTTCTCCTAATGGTAATGATTCTGCTAATGGAACAATAGAGGCTCCATTGGCTTCTCTTCCTGCAGCATACCAAAAGGTGGAGTCGGGAGATACTGTCTATTTCAGAGGCGGAATCTATCATATTACCGACGAACAGGTGATGAAGTTTCATAAGAAATACGCATTCGTGTTTGCCTTGGAAAAGGCAGGAACAGCTTCTAAGCGTACTTGCTTCATGGGCTATCCTGGCGAGCGTCCCGTGTTTGACTTTTCAGCTTTGCAGTTAGGAGGAAAGTATCGCATTGGCGCATTCTATTTGGGTGCCGACTATCTTCATTTGCGCAACTTTGATGTTATTGGTGTTCCTGTCCGCATAAAGGGGCACACACAGTCTGAATGCATCTCAGCACGCCTTGGCTCTTATTGCATAGTGGAAAATATAGCTATGCACGACAATATGGCTATTGGCTATTATCAAACTGCAGGCGCCTGCAACTTGGTGCAAAACTGCGATGCTTACAACAACTACGATGACTTTTCTGAGGGTGCTTATGGAGGCAATGTCGATGGTTTTGGTTGCCATGTGCAACAGACAACAGATGTTGGCAATGTGTTCCGCTATTGTCGTGCTTGGCGCAACTCCGACGATGGCTTCGACCTAATCCATTGCTTTGCGCCTGTAGAGATTGATCATTGTATTGCCATGTACAATGGCTTCCGTCCAACAGCCGATTTCAAAAACACAACAGAATTCGTTAGTGCTGGCGATGGCAACGGCTTTAAAGCAGGAGGATGGGGAATGAAACCACACGTTACAAGATGTCCTGAAAAATGTCCGCAGCACTATGTGCATCATTGTTTGGCTTACCAAAACAAGGCAAATGGCATTTACTCCAACCATCATCTTAGTGGAAATAAGTGGGAATACAACACCTCGGCAATGAATCGTCATGATAATTATAATATGGTAAACCGAAAGTCTACGGCAATCAATGTTGATGTTGCTGGCTACGACCATATATTAATAGGAAATGTGTCGTGGAATCCACGTGCGCAGCATATTGCAAAATGCGATACTGCCCGCTCTTCATTAATCAACAATACTTTTACTCCTACTGCTATCAGCGTTTCCGATGCCGACTTCGTTTCTACAGACCCTTCCCGTCTCTTTGTTGCTCGCGAAGCTGATGGCAATCTGCCTGCAATAGACTTCCTTGTTGCAAAAAAAGAGTCTGTACTATCTAAATTAGGATTAGGTTGGAATATTGAATTATAACGGCTGTTATGTTGTTTTATAAAAGTAGCCTTTTGTTTTGGCTCACACGGATCTCTCGGCTCACACGGATTTTAGGACCTCTGGTCCTTGCCGCTTGAGAAAGACCACTAATCACATGTATTTTTAAGGAACACGAAATTTTACTTTTTTAAAGGAACACGAATCGTACTCTCGAATCGAATATTGGTTAAAACATCAAGCAATAAACGCAAGCAGCAGAGCCCACAGGGCTCATTCGTGTGATTTGAAAGATTCGTGTTCTAAAAAAAATCAGCAGTTCGTGTTTTATTCTTTCAACAGATTATCGAGGAAAGTGTCGAGGTCTTTATCCAGTCCCTCCATTAGTTCACCATCTATGATGATGGTTTCGTCGTCGGCAACATACAGTTCGGCAATGCTTTCCTTATCATCATTCTCAAGCACAAAGCTGAAAGGCTTCAATATGCCCATAGCGTCGATGATAGGGTGGAGGGTCTTCAGAGAGCTACGCAATATGCCTGTAATCTCATCATAAAAGTCCTCGTCCTTATTGTCTATCCATTGTTCTACCACACAGCGAGTTATCTCCTGCTCATTGTCGTCGAAAGCCAATATCTCTCCGCTGTCTTGCGATACGCGCAGATGAACATCGGTGAGGATAGAAGTTTCTTCATCTGTAGGAAATTTCTGAACAATTTTCTTTATTGCTCTTTCAATCTGCTGTGTTGTCTGTTCTGTTGCTTTCATATGGTATTGTATTTGATTCTACAAAGATAGTGCAAACGAATGAAATAACAAAAGAAATCATGATATTTCTTTGTATTTACTAAAGTTTCGCATATGAAAGAAGTTAAAGAAGTTAAATCCATATGTTTTATGGCTAAAACTCCAGCAGAAAAACTCCAACAAAGAGGCTATTGGCTTTAACTTCTTTAACTTCTGAACTTGCGAAAGTTCAGGTATTATATCGTATTTCCATTGATTCTTTGTAGCATTATAAATATTGTAGTAATTTTGCAACTCGTTTTAAGCCAATTATTTCATTTATTAATATTAAGCAAAACAACCAACAATGAAAGTCTTCCAAAAAGCAACTATGGCATTCATGCTTCTTGCTGTGCTATTTTGCTCACAGAAAGCTCATGCGCAGGTTAATGCGTAACTGTTCCACGACTTTGGTTCAGACCGTAAGTTCGAAACTCTTACAATCGAGATGTTCAAACAAGACAAGTGGGGTAACACCTATTTCTTTGTCGACCACGATTTCAACTACGACCAACATCAGGAAGGACCAAACCTCGCTCCTGGTGGTTCTTATTTAAAGATTGCTCGCTGTTTGAACTTTTGGCAGCAGTCTGGTCTAAAGAATTTCTCTTTGCAGGTGGAATATAATGGCGGAATCACTCGCTCTTATCCTATCAACAATGCATGGCTCTTTGGTGTTGATTATTTCATACATAGCAAAGACTATAAGAACACCCTCAACCTAAAAGCCCTCTACAAGACCATCAGAAAGAAAACTTCCGACGTGTCAATGCAGCTTACTGCCGTTTGGGCTATGAACGACCTCTTTGGCATTAAGGGTTTGAAGTTTAATGGCTTTGCCGACTTCTGGTGGGAAGACCATACCTGCTTTAAGTCGAATGGCGAAGCTGCCGACCGTAGCACCATATTCATCACCGAGCCACAGGTGTGGTACAATGTTGGTCAGCATATTGGTGTCGACAACCTTAGCCTTGGCACAGAGATAGAACTCTCCAACAACTTCGGCTCCACCTACGGCTTCAAGTGTCGTCCATGCTTGGGTGTGAAGTGGGATTTTTAGTTTTTCCAGCATATTAACTAAGGAATACTATTCTAATTATAGACAACAATGGCACTATTAGAAAAACTCTTTGGCTTCGACCATCAGAAGCACAAAATCAAGACTGAGGTAATGGCAGGCGTCACCACATTCCTCACCATAGCCTACATCCTTGCCGTAAACCCAAGTATCTTTGCCAATCTTGCAGGCATGGGCATGGACACCAATGCCGTGTTCACCTCTACTGCGTTGGCTGCCGTTATCGGTACAATGATAATGGCTATCTATGCAAAGAAGCCTTTCGGACTCGCTCCAGGTATGGGTCTCAATGCGTTCTTTGTATTCACCGTCTGCCTCACCATGGGCTACTCGTGGCAGTTTGCTCTGACTGCAATCCTTATCGAGGGCATCACTTCGTTTACAGGCATTGTCGACACACCTCCTTCCATCAGCCCTTTGTTCTGTCAGTTTGAGTTCCACAACATCCTGTCGTTCGACATGCTCGTAGTGGTATTCACCTTCCTCTTTGTCGATATGTTCGACACCATGGGCACCCTCGTTGGCGTATGTACCAAGGCTGGCATGATGCGCCCCGATGGTCGTATCTCCGGACTCAACAAAGCGTTTATGGCAGACGCTATTGCCACCATTTCTGGCGCATGCATAGGTGCAAGTACCACCACCACATACGTAGAGAGTGCGTCGGGTGTAGCATTGGGCGGACGTACCGGTCTCACAGCCTTCTCTACTGCCGTTTGCTTCATCATAGCGTTGTTCTTTGCTCTGGTCTTCCTTTCCATTCCTGCAGCAGCCACCACCCCTGTGTTGCTCATCGTAGGTTTGTTTATGATGTCGCCAATCAAGGACATCAACCTCAACGACTATGCCGAGTCGATACCTGCATTCATCACCATCATCATGATGCCTTTGGCTTATAGCATCTCCGATGGTATTCTCTGTGGTGTAATCTCCTACGTGGCTATCAACAGCCTTTGCGGTAATTGGAAGAAACTCAACCCTACGCTCTGCGTCCTCGCTGTGCTCTTTGTGATGAAATACATTTTCATCTAAGCGCATCGTTGAAGCCCACAACTCTTAAAATCTAAGAATAAACCAAGTAGCAAGTCTATCTCAGGCTTGCTATTTTTTTTAAAGGTAAAAGGGTAAAAAGGTAAAAAAGTAAAAAAGAAAAGGGTAAAAGTAAGAAGTGCGTTTGTGGTTGCGTTCGTCGCAGCTCGGCTGCGTCGCTTATCCTAAAAAGGTAAAAGGGTAAAAAGGCAAAAAAGGTAAAAGGGCGATTCCAAATAAATGCCAGCTTCTGCAAACGATTACGGATAAGAATTGTTAACAGAGCTACATATTTCTTTAATTATTTTGATGATTTATTTGTAGTTTAGAAATATAGTATTAATTTTGCATTTGTAAACTCGACATTACAATATTTGAGTTATACACCCTTATCCATCATCATAAATGAGTAGCAAAATAAATCACGACGGCATCGTCGACAAAATAGAGGTAGATACCGTTAAAGTGCGCATATTGCAGACATCAGCTTGTGCCGCTTGTGGACTCGCAAAACATTGCAGTTCGTCGGAGAGTAAAGAAAAGATTATCGATGTGCATACCGATGTGCAAGGTTACGAAGTAGGCCAACACGTAGTTGTTTCCGTTTCAGTCTCCATGGGCTATAAAGCCGTATTGTTGGGCTTCGGATTGCCGTTCCTGTTGTTGGTAGCAGTAATAATTCTGGTCAACAATCTCACGGGCAACGAACCTCTTTCCGCTCTCTTGGGGTTGGGAGTCCTCGTGCCTTACTATCTTTTGCTATATTTCAATAGAGATAGGATAGGGAAGTCGTTGTCGGTAGAGATAACGCAAACAAAATACTAAAATAATGAACTAAAACAAGTTAATAAATTATGAATTTCATTTTGATTGCAGTAATCGTGTTGGGAGCGATAGCACTCATCTCAGCCATTGTGCTGTATGCCGTTTCCAAGAAGTTTGCTGTTCAGGAAGATCCACGTATCGGACAGGTAGTAGAACTATTGCCTGGTGCCAATTGTGGTGGCTGTGGCTTTGCCGGTTGTGCTGGTATGGCCGACGCTTTAGTTAAGGGTGCCGACCTCGGTAGCATCGACGGACTTATGTGTCCTGTTGGTGGAGCCGATGTTATGGGCCAAGTTGCCGACTTGCTCGGCATGGCTGTTGCCAACACCGACCCTATGGTGGCTGTTGTTCGTTGCAACGGTACATGCGAGCATCGTCCACGCATCGTAGAGTATGATGGCTTGCATTCTTGCCAGGCTGTCAATGCTACCTGTGCTGGCGAAACTGGTTGCGGATTCGGTTGCCTCGGATGTGGCGACTGTGTTGCTGCTTGCCAGTTTGGTGCCATCACCATGGACGAAGAGACAGGCTTGCCTGTAGTCGACGAAGAGAAGTGTACCGCTTGTGGTGCATGTGCCAAGGCTTGTCCTCGCCACATCATTGAGCTACGCAAAAAGGGACCTAAGGGTCGCCGCGTTTATGTTCAGTGTGTCAACAAGGACAAGGGCGCTGTTGCCAAGAAGGCTTGTGCCGTAGCTTGTATCGGTTGCGGTAAGTGCCAGAAGGTTTGCAACTTCGATGCTATCACAGTTGAAAACAATGTGGCTTACATCGACTTCAACAAGTGCCGCATGTGTACCAAGTGCGTCGACGAATGTCCTACAGGCGCTTTGGTAAAAGTTAATTTCCCTGTACGCAAGCCAAAGCCAGAGGCTGCTCCTGCCGAGGCTGCTGCTACCACCACAACAGAAAACAAGGAGGCTTAAGCATGAAACTGAAAACTTTTAGCATGGGTGGTGTACACCCAGAGGAAAACAAGATTACTGCTGAGGTTGCTACCGTTGTAGCTCCATTGCCACAGCAAGCAATATTCCCGTTGAGCCAGCATATCGGCGCACCTGCCAAGCCTGTCGTTAATCGTGGCGACAAGGTAAAGGTTGGTACTCTCATTGCCGAGGCAAATGGATTCGTATCTGCACCTATCTATTCTTCAGTATCGGGAACAGTATTAAAGGTCGACACCGCTATCGACGCCACAGGCTATCGCAAGCCTGCCATATATATTAATGTAGAGGGCGACGAGTGGGAAGAGAGCATCGACCGCAGCGAAACCCTCGAAACTCTCGACAAGCATCCTGAGCTCACACCAGAAGAAATCGTCAACCGCATCAAGGTGGCTGGCGTAACAGGTATGGGTGGTGCTGGCTTCCCTACATTCATCAAGCTTTGCCCTCCTCCTACCGCAAAGGCTGAGTGCGTAATCCTTAATGGTGTAGAGTGTGAGCCATATATCACCTCCGACTACCGTCTTATGATGGAACATGCCGACGAGATTCTCGTAGGTCTTGACCTCTTGATGAAGGGAGCCAAGGTAGAGCGCGGCTACATCGGTATCGAAGACAACAAGCCTGAGGCTATCAAGCTCTTTGAACAGAAAACAGCCAACGACCCACGCATCGAGATCGTAGCTTTGGCTAAGAAATATCCACAGGGTGGTGAAAAGCAGTTGGTTGATGCTGTTATCAACCGTCAGGTTCCTGCCCCTCCAGCCATTCCTGTTAATGTTGGCGCCATCGTTCAGAACGTAGGTACTGCCTACGCTGTTTACCAGGCTGTTATGAAGAATAAGCCATTGTTCGAGCGCTACACCACCGTTACAGGTAAGCAACTTAAGAATCCAGGCAACTTCCTCGTTCGTATGGGAACACCGATGCGCGAGCTTATCGACCTCTGTGGCGGTATGCCTGAGGGCGACAACAAGGTGTTGGCAGGCGGTCCGATGATGGGCAAGTCGGTAGTTTCTACCGATGTCACCGTATGCAAGGGCACCAACTCTATCACCATCCTCACCGATGCCGACGCACACCGCAAGGCAGCTCAGCCATGTATTCGTTGTGGCAAATGTGTTAGCGCATGTCCTATGGGACTCGAACCATACTTGCTTGCAACACTTTCTTCATTCAAGGAGTGGGAACGTCTTGAGGTAGAGCAGGTTACCTCTTGTATCTCTTGTGGCTCATGCCAGTTCACCTGTCCTTCACATCGTCCTATTCTCGACAACATCCTTCAGGGCAAGGGTGTCGTAATGGGTATCATCAAATCAAGAAACGCTAAGAAATAAAATGGGTAAGTTAATAGTTTCGCTGTCACCACACGCACATGGTGCCGACAGCGTAGAGAAGAATATGTATGGCGTAGTGTTGGCATTGATGCCAGCCTTGCTCGTTTCGTTCTTCTATTTCGGTCTTGGCTCAGTAGTGGTATGCCTGTCGAGCGTGGCAGCATGTATGTTCTTCGAGTGGGCCATATCAAAGTGTATAATGAAGCGTCAGCCATCGCTCACCGATGGTTCGGCTATCGTAACGGGATTGCTTCTTGGCATGAACCTTCCAAGCAATTTCCCTATATGGATGATCATCATCGGTGCCTTGGTAGCCATCGGCGTTGGCAAAATGACCTTTGGCGGATTGGGCAGCAATCCTTTCAACCCTGCCTTGGTGGGTCGTTGCTTCCTCTTGGTAAGCTTCCCTGCAGCCATGACCTCATGGCCAGTAGTTGGTCAGCAGGCAGCATACCTCGATGCAGAGACCGGTGCCACACCGTTAAGCCTTATGAAGTGGGCTATCAAGAGTGGCGACGCCAGCGTGTTGGATAAGTTGCCATCGTCTGTCGACATGCTCCTTGGCAATGTACAGAACGGTATGGGAGCCGGCACCCTTGGCGAAATCTGTGCTTTGGCTTTGCTCCTCGGTTTGGCTTACATGCTTTGGAAGAAGATCATCACATGGCACATCCCTGGTTCCATCCTCGCCACAGTCTTCGTGCTCAGCGGTTTGCTCCATCTTGCCAACCCTGTATACGCCAATCCTGTACAGGTGTTGTTGAGCGGTGGTTTGATGCTCGGAGCCATCTTCATGGCAACCGACTATGTCACCTCGCCAATGACCCACAAGGGACAGCTCGTCTATGGCGTTGCCATCGGTGTGTTGACAATCGTTATCCGCAATTGGGGCTCATATCCAGAGGGTATGTCGTTTGCCATATTGATAATGAATGCCTTCACCCCTCTCATCAATACATATATCAAACCAAAACGCTTTGGTGAAGTGCCAGCAAAGCAGAAATAAATAGTGGGAGGAACAAACAAATGGAAAAACTCAAATCATCACTTACCAATATGGTTCTCGTCCTCGTGGGCGTGGCTGTAGTAATAGGAGCCGTATTGGCTTGGGTAAACAATATCACAGAGCAACCTATCGCTGAAAAGGCGCAGCAGACTCTTGCAGCAGGTATCAAGGAGGTTATGAACTCTACCGATATCAAGGTTGAAGACCCCGACACCGTAAAAATGGAAATACAGGGCAAGGAGAGCATCTTTACTGTCCACAATGTATACACCACAGACGGTGCCTATCTTGGTTCGGCTGTAGAGAGCACCACAATGGGCTTCGGTGGCGACCTCAAGGTTCTTGTAGGCTTCAATGCCGAGGGCACAATTCTTGGCTACACCATTCTTCAGGCTTCCGAAACTCCAGGTCTTGGAGCTAAAGCCGACAAGTGGTTCCAGAAAGACGGCAAGGGAAACATCATCGGCAAGAGCCTTGCCAATGGCAACCTCAAGGTCAGCAAGGATGGTGGCGACGTAGATGCCATCACAGCCTCTACCATCACCTCTCGTGCCTTCCTCAAGGCTGTCAACCAGGCTTACTCTGCATATCAGGACAATCATGCAGCCAGCGCTAAGGGTGCCGATGGCGCAAGCGGTGCATCTGTTCAACATAATTAATATTGTAGCATCATGAACTATATAAAAACCATTACCAACGGCATTCTGAAGGAGAACCCTACCTTTGTACTCCTTCTCGGTATGTGTCCTACATTGGCAACTACCACCAGTGCCATCAATGGCCTCTCTATGGGATTGGCCACTATGTCGGTGCTCATCTGCACTAACTTCGTGATTTCCTGCATCAAGAATATCACTCCTGACAAGGTGCGCATACCTGTATTCATCGTAGTCATTGCAGCCTTCGTAACAATCCTTCAGATGTTTATGTCGGCTTATGCTCCAGACTCTATCAACAAGGCGTTGGGCATCTATATTCCACTTATCGTGGTAAACTGCTTGATCCTTGGCCGTGCAGAGAGCTTCGCAGCCAAGAACACCCCTGTAGCCAGCCTCTTCGATGGCATCGGCATGGGTCTCGGCTTCACCCTCGGCTTAACATTGCTAGGTTGCGTTCGCGAGTTGCTCGGTGCAGGCAGCCTCTTTGGCTTCGCTTTGCTCCCTGAAACCACCAACCTCCTGTTGTTCGTGTTGCCTCCTGGAGCATTCATCTCTTTGGGCTATCTCATTGCCGTTATCAACAAATTTAAAGCATAAGGAGAATATATTATGGAATACATATTGATTTTCATTTCAGCGATATTCGTCAACAATATCATCCTTTCGCAGTTCTTGGGTATCTGCCCATTCCTTGGAGTATCCAAGAAAGTAGACACCGCTTTGGGAATGGGAGCTGCAGTAGCTTTCGTGTTGACATTGGCAACCGTCGTCACCTATCTTTTGCAGATCTACGTGCTCAATCCTTTCGGCTTGCAGTATCTGCAGACCCTGTCTTTCATCCTCGTCATCGCAGCCTTGGTTCAGATGGTAGAGATTGTGTTGAAGAAAGTGTCGCCAGCCCTTTACCAGGCACTCGGTATCTTCCTTCCTCTTATCACCACCAACTGTGCTGTGCTTGGTGTAGCAATCCTCGTTATCCAAAAAGACTTCTCTTTGGTTCATAGCATTGTCTATGCTTTCTCTACCGCCATTGGCTTTGCTTTGGCAATGGTAGTCTTCGCAGGTTTGCGCGAGCAGCTCTCTTTGGTTCGCATCCCTAAGGGCATGCAGGGCATGGCTATCGTTCTTGTAACAGCCGGCTTGCTCTCTTTGGCTTTCATGGGTTTCAGCGGAGTAGACGGAGGTTTGAGAGTAGTATTCGGATTAGAATAAACTAACCTTTCCATACTGCAATCATTTGCGGTAAATAAATTGAATAAGCCCGATAAATGGCAGCTTCATAGCTCACCATTTATCGGGCGTTTTTTGTTTAAGCCTGGAAGACTTAAAACTTAAAATCCTTAATGACATAATGACTAATGACATAATGACCACGTGTCTTGTTTGGCTAACAGACAATGTAAATATGTCTCAAAAATGCGACTAGTCTTGATGCCCAATGCGACTAGTCGCAAAGACCAACGAGACTAGTCGTATAGACCATCGTGACTACTCTCTTCTATAATATTTCTTTCCAGATTTGTTGTAATATCAGATAAAAGTAGTATATTTGTAGCTACTAAACAATCAAAGCGTATAATATAGCTGAACATCATGGAACAAAATATACAACTTCGTCAGGCATGGGACTTTGTAGAGAATACTGGGCGTAGCGTTTTCCTGACAGGAAAAGCGGGGACTGGTAAAACAACATTCTTGCGCACGGTGGTGAAAAAGAGTAGCAAGCAGACTATTGTGCTTGCTCCTACTGGTGTGGCTGCCATAAATGCAGGCGGCGTTACTATTCATTCTTTCTTCCAACTTCCATTGTCACCGTATCTTCCTGGCACTAAGGTGAACACGATGTTTAACTTTAGCAAGGAGAAACGAAAGATTATTGCTTCGCTCGATATGATTATCATTGATGAGATTTCGATGGTGCGCAGCGACTTGCTGGACGCTATGGATGCCGTATTGCGCCACTTCCGCGATTGGCGTAAGCCATTTGGCGGTGTGCAGCTGCTGATGATTGGCGACTTGGCGCAGCTTACTCCTGTGGTTACTCCGGAAGATGAGGCGGTGCTGGGCAATACTTATTCTACTCCTTATTTTTTTGGTAGTAAGGCGTTGGCGGATGTTGACTATGTGACGATTCAGCTGGATAAGATTTATCGTCAGCAGGATAATGCTTTTGTGGGCATACTGAATCGTGTGCGCGAGGGGCATCTTTCGCTCGACGAGCTGAATAGTTTGAACAAACGGTATATTCCTGATTTTTCACCAAAGACGGAGGAGGGGTATATTCGGCTGACTACTCACAACCGCATGGCTGACCATCAGAACGAAACGGAACTGAGGAGGCTGCAGGGGCGTGAGTGGTGTTATGATGCCGAGATTACGGGTTCTTTTCCTGAATATTCGTTTCCTACTGCGCAGCATCTGGTGCTGAAGTTAGGGGCGCAGGTTATGTTTGTGCGCAACGATGCTACTCCGCAGCATCTATATTATAATGGTATGATTGGGCATGTGGTTTATGCCGACGACAAGGAAATCCGTGTGCTGGGAGTGGGGCAGACGGAGCCTATAGTGGTGGAGAAAACGGCTTGGCAGAACGAGCGCTACACGGTGAACGAGAAGACTAAGGAGATAGAGACTGAGGTGCTCGGAGAGTTTAAGCAATATCCTCTGCGTTTGGCTTGGGCAATAACCATTCATAAGAGTCAGGGACTGACTTTCGATCGTGCCATCATCGATGCTGGCAGCTCGTTTGCTCCCGGTCAGGTGTATGTGGCATTGAGCCGTTGTCGCAGTCTTGAGGGCTTGGTGTTGTCGTCGAGAATTGGTCAGAGTGCGATAATAGGGGATAATGATGTGGAGCATTATATGGCTAATCAGGAGATAGAAGCGAAGAAGAGTATTGCGGTGTTGCCGGACCTGAAAGAGGAATATCATCGCGCGCTGCTCATTGAAATGTTTGATTTCTCGGGCTTGCAGCGCCTCGAGGATGCTATATTGCGATTGCTGATTGAACATTTCTCGCAGGCTTTCTCGCAGTTGGCTTCGCTACATCGCACGGCTGTGGAGGAACTGAAAAATAGGGTGATGGATGTGGCTGGCAAATGGCAAACTCAAATGGCCATGATGACAATAGAACAGCTACATTCCGAGGCTTTCCTTGAGCGTGTGCAGCGCAGTGCCGACTATTTCTCAGAAGCTTTGATAAGTATTCTTTCTAAGCCTCTGTCGTTGGCTCTTGCTGCTAAGAGCGAAAACAAATATGCTATGAAGAGAATGAAGGATGTGGGTGGCGACTTGAAGATACAATGGCGCACGAAGGTGCTGCTGTTGCAGTCGATGGGCGAGAAGCCTTTTTCTACTACCATATATCTTGATGAAAAGCGCAAGGCTGTGATGGATGCTCTGGATGAGGACAAGGGTAAGGGTTCGTCGCGCAAGCCTCATGAGCGTAAGCAAAAGGTGGCGGCAGAACCAAAAGAGCGTAAGGAGAAAACGTGGGAATTGTCTTATCGCCTGTATAGGGAAGGAAAGAAGGTTGACGAAATAGCCAAAGAGCGTAGCCTAACGCAGGCTACTATCATCAGCCATCTGTCGCGCTATGTGCGTGATGGGAAAATCAGCATCTCCGACCTGATAGATGAAAAGAAGATTCCTGTAATCTCTCGTGCTGTGGCTGATGTGCGTAGTGCCAATGCCGACAGTGGCTCTCCGCTGACTCTCACAGCTGTTAAAGAACTGTGCCCCGACAACATCTCGTACGAGGATATAAGACTCGTGTTGGAGGGGATGGAGTAGTGAGCCTCACCCCCAACCCCTCTCCAAAAGAGAGGGGAGTAGATAGCCATTGTGGGTAGTGTTAAACTTGGAGTTGAACACGAATCGAATGAATGCGAATGAGCCCTGTGGGCTCTTTTGCTTGTGCTCCTTGCTTGAGATATTAATCTACAGTCGGTCGATTCGCTATTCGTGTTCCTTTAAAACACGAACTGCTGATTTTTTTAGAACACGAATTTTTCGAATCGCGAATGAGCCCTGTGGGCTCTGCTACTTGCGTTTATTGCTTGATGTTTTAATCAATATTCGGTTGATACGATTACTTCCCGTTGGTCAGTGGGTCTACGACAACTCTCGTGTTCTATTAAAACACAACTCTCGTGTTCTTTAACAATCATAAGTGCTTTGTGTTCCTTCTCAAGCAGCAAGGACCAGAGGGACTAAAAGATCCGTGAAGAGAGAGCTGTGTGGGACAAAACATAAACAAGTCTTGGCTGTCCACAAGATTTATCGGGGGGAGCCATTATAAATGCTTTTAGTTTTTAATGAGCTAATAAAAGTCTTTTCTTCACTCAGCTAAGAACTTGCGCACTCTTTCGGTGTATTCTTTTGGATAGTCGGCATAGGAGCGGGCGTGTGTGGTGCCTTTAGTCACCCACATGGCTTTCTTGCCGTGGATTTTGGCATCGTAGACTTGCTGCATCATATAGAATGGTACGAAGTCGTCGGCATCGCCATGGATGAAGAACATAGGGCGCTGGCATTTCGCTACTTGCTTGATAGGGGAACATTCGCCAAAGCTCCAGCCATGAACCATGCGGCATAGCAGACTGGTGGTGTACATCAATGGGAACTGAGGAAGCGAGAACTGATCTTTTAGCTGCACGGCAAATTCGTCCCATGCGCTGGTGTATCCGCAGTCTTCAATGAAATGGGTGACATAGGCAGGTAGCTCTTCGCCCGAAAGAGACATGGTTGTGGCTGCACCCATCGACACACCGTGTACCACGATGTTTACTCCATAAGTGGAATCGCGGAAGGTTTCAGCAGCCATTTCTGCCCATCGCTTTATGTCGAGACGATCTTTCCATCCCATTTGTATGTCGTTGCCTTCGCTAAGGCCGTGTGCATGCAAGTCGGGCATCACGACATTATATCCTAAGTCGCGATTATACATTCTACCTAAATAAAGAAACTTTGCAGCGCAATCCTTGTAGCCATGCACCAACACGGCTGTGCGACCCTTTGCCGAGTCGGCTCTGAAGTAAAGGGCATGATGTCGCTCTCCGGTAGGCATGGTGAGGAATGTGTCACGTAAATATCCATTTGTCTGCATGCTGTCTACCCATGGTTTCATATCGGGGAAGCGCTTATATAATATGGCGTAAGTGCTGTCTAAGTCGGTGCGGTTAGGGTCGGGCGACAATGAGAAGTTGAGCATGTATACGCTGCCACCTATTGTTGCCAAAATGAAAAGGGCTATTACTGCCAATGTTATTCTATATGTCTTCTTCATAATGTATGGTTTTTGTTGCAAAGATAATGCAAACGAGCGAAAAATCATCAAGTTTACTTGAATGTTTTTCCGAGTGCAGCTTATCTTATGTAAAGATAATGCAAACGAGTGAATTTTGAAAGGTAAAAAGGTAAAAAAAAGGTAAAAAAGTAAAAAGGTAAAAAGGGAAAAGAATGAAGATTCGGGTTTGCTTGCGAGTGTCGCACACGGATAGCACTGAGAACACGGATTTTTTGAGCCCTGTGGGCTCTGCTGCTTGCGTTTCTTGCTTGAGGGTTTAATCAACATTCGGTAGATTCGCTTTGATTACTTCCCGTTGGTCAGTGGGTCTACGACAAATCTCGTGTTCCTTTAAACCATGAACTACTGGAGTTTTTTTAAAAAAAGTCGTGCGGAAAATGTGATGAAGTAGTGTGAAAGTCGTGCGGAAAATGTGATAATATTGGTTAAAAGTCGTGCAGAAAATGTGATGAACCTTGTTTAATTGCTTGATATTTAGTATATTTGCTGCAAATATTAAAAATATGGATAGATTACTCATTGAAGATCTGAAGATTTGGAAAGATAAATCAGACAGAAAACCTTTAATACTTAGAGGAGCAAGACAAGTTGGCAAAACTTGGTTGTTGAATGATTTTGGAGAGAAATGCTTCAAGGATATTTGCTATGTCAATTTTGAGCAAAAGGATATGCTCGGTAAGATATTTGAAGGAACATTATCGCCTCAGCGTATAATAGAGCAGCTGTCTGTATTTCATGGCAAAAAGATACAACCACAAGAAACGTTGCTTATTTTTGATGAAGTTCAGGAATTACCTCGTGCGCTGACCTCATTGAAATATTTTGCAGAAGAGGCACCCGAATATGCAATTTGTTGTGCAGGTTCATTGCTTGGTGTTGCCTTGCATGAGGGAACATCTTTTCCTGTGGGCAAGGTTGACTTCTTAGACTTATATCCATTGTCGTTTCGCGAGTTTTTAATGGCTAACGACGAGCAGATGCTGGTGGACTACATTATGTCAGGAAACCGTGACTTAAAGGTATTCGAAGAGAAGTTGATAGATTATCTGAAAAAGTATTTTATTATTGGTGGCATGCCTGCTGCAATATTAAAATGGTTGGACACTCATGATTTCTTCGAGGTGGATGATGTTCAGAAACAAATATTGTCTGCTTATACAAATGATTTCTCTAAGCATGCACCACGCCAATTGGTAGAGAAAATAAGATATGTATGGGATAGTATACCTTCGCAATTGGCAAAAGAAAACAAGAAATTCATTTTTGGATTGGTTAGAGAAGGAGCTCGTGCGCGAGAATATGAAGACTCTTTGTTGTGGCTTTCTGATGCAGGCGAGATTATAAGAACTTATAATGTGAGTAAGCCCGATGTGCCATTGAAGGCTTATGCAGAATTGAAGAATTTTAAGGTGTTCTTGATGGATGTTGGTCTGTTGAGATCTTTAAGCGATGTTTCTCCAAAGATTATATTGGAAGGAAGCAGGATATTTGAAGAATTTAAGGGCGCATTGACAGAGCAATTTGTTTGTCAAGAGCTACAGTTGTTTAAACGATTGCAAACCAATTATTATTGGACTTCATCTTCGCGTGCTGAGGTCGACTTCTTGGTTTCTGACGGTATGGACGTTTACCCAATGGAGTGTAAAGCAGGGTTTACGATGAATGCCAAGAGCTTGAAGTCGTATAAAGAAAAATATTCTCCGAAGTTGTGTCTGCGAACATGTCTGTTGCCTTATGAACGAAATGAAGATGCCAAGATGCTGAATATACCTCTTTATATGCTCTTTGTGTTGCCATCAGAATTGGCAAACATTTGATAAGATTTTGTGAGAAAGATTATACATGTAGATATGGATGCTTTCTTTGCTTCGGTAGAGCAGAGAAACAATCCGGAATTGCGAGGAAAACCTATTGCGGTGGGCTACGACGGTCCGCGCGGTGTGGTGTCGACGGCGAGCTATGAAGCACGCCGATGGGGAGTTCATTCCGCTATGTCGATACAGACTGCGCACAGACTCTGCCCAGAGCTGATAGTGGTGGAAGGCGATAGGGAAGAGTATAAGCGAGTGTCGCAGCAGGTGCACGAGATATTCCAGTCGTATACCGACGAGATAGAGCCATTGTCTATTGATGAGGCTTTCCTCGATGTTACTAATAATAAGAAAGGTATAGAGATGGCGGTAGACATAGCGCGAGAGATAAGACAGCGCATAGCCGACGAACTGCATCTCACAGCCTCGGCAGGCATTTCGTATTGCAAATTCCTTGCCAAGGTGGCTTCCGACTACCGCAAGCCAAATGGTATGACCGTGATTCATCCCGACAAGGCACTCGACTTCATAGCCGATTTGCCTATAGAGAAGTTTTGGGGCATTGGCTCGAAGACGGCAGCACGTATGCACAGCATGGGCATCTTTACGGGCTACGATCTACGCAAGGTTTCGGAAGCCCATTTGGTGGAAGTGTTTGGCAAGGTGGGCACAATATACCATAATTTCTCGTTGGGCATTGATGTGCGCAAGGTGGAAACCGACAGCGTGCGCAAATCGGTAGGTTGCGAACGTACTTTTGCTGAAGACATCGCTTCGCGTACCATATTATTAATAGAGCTTTATCATGCAGTATTGGAATTGGTGGAGCGAATAGCCAAAGCCTCTTTCTCCGGTCGCACGCTAACATTGAAGATAAAGTATGCCGACTTCCGTCAGATTACGCGCAGCATTTCAGTCGACTCCTATCTCATCACCAAGACCGACATTCTGCCCATTGCCAAATCATTATTATCCCAAATCTCAGTATCGCCAATAATGAAGGTTCGCCTTCTCGGTCTCTCGGTGTCGAATCCAAACGGAACAGAAACAGAAGGCAAATGGCAAGAAGGATGGCTGTGGAAAGAGAAGAGAAGTTAAAGAAGAGAAGTTAAAGAAGTTATCGCTCCCTGACGGTCGCTAGAAGTTAAAGCCATTAGCCTTTTAGTTGGAGCCTTTAGCTGGAGCCTTTAGTTGGAGCCTTTAACTTGAGCCTTTAGTTGGAGCCTTTAGTTGGAGCATTTAGCTAAAAAATAATCTATAAGACATATGGCTTTAACTTCTTTAACTTCTATTCTTTAACTTCTCTTCTTTATAACGAAAGTTCAATGAATAATAATGCAATAAATGTTTTATTTCTCTATCAAAAAGAAATATTTTATTAGATATTTATTGCATTATGAATAATTTGTTGTATATTTGCAGCCAATATTGTAAGCGTATACAGATATATAACAATAAAAGGAAAGATAATATGATACTGGATATCGAAATGTTGAAGTCATTTTATGACTCATATTCTTGCCGTGTAAAAGCTGCTAAGCAAGTGCTTAGCCGTCCGATGACATACGCAGAGAAAGTTCTCTACGCCCACTTGTTCGACAACAATGATATGAAACCATTCAGCCGTGGCGAATCTTATGTAAACTTCCGTCCCGACCGTGTGGCTATGCAGGATGCTACCGCCCAGATGGCTTTGCTTCAGTTTATGAATGCCGGCAAATCGCGCGTGGCTGTACCTGCAAGCGTGCATTGCGACCACTTGATTCGTGCCGACAAGGGGGTAGAATACGATCTTCCTGCAGCTATGGAAGGCAACAAAGAAGTTTACGACTTCCTGAAGTCGGTATCTGAGAAATATCATATTGGCTTCTGGAAACCAGGAGCAGGAATCATCCATCAGGTAGTATTGGAAAACTACGCATTCCCAGGAGGAATGATGGTTGGTACAGACTCGCATACTCCTAACGCAGGCGGACTTGGTATGGTAGCCGTAGGTGTTGGTGGAGCAGATGCAGTAGACGTGCTCACAGCACAGCCTTGGGAACTAAAGATGCCACGCCTCATTGGTGTACGCCTCACAGGCAAACTATCTGGTTGGGCAGCACCAAAGGATGTGATACTAAAGATTCTTGGCATTCTCACCGTAAAGGGTGGCACCAATGCCATACTTGAATATTTCGGTCCTGGTTTGGACAGCCTTACAGCAACAGGTCGTGCAACAATCTGCAATATGGGAGCAGAACTTGGAGCCACATGCTCTATATTCCCTTACGATAACAATGCCTCAGAATATCTTCGCCAAACAGAGCGCTTAGAGGTTGCCACTATGGCAGAGCAGAATGCTGCCGAACTTCGTGCCGACGACGATGTGTTGGCAAATCCTGAGACTTATTTCGACCAGCTGTTGGAAATAGACCTTTCTACCATAGAGCCACATCTAAATGGTCCGTTTACTCCTGATGCTGCCACACCAATCTCGCAGATGAAGGCTAAGGGTCCTGCCAACGACTATCCAATGGAGGTAGAGGTAGGACTGATAGGTTCTTGCACCAACTCAAGCTACCAAGACCTCTGTCGTGCATCTTCGGTAGTGAAGCAGGCTTTAGACAAGGGTATTGAGCCAAAGGGACAATTGATCATCAACCCTGGTTCGGAGCAAATTAGATATACTGCAGAGCGCGACGGCATACTCGACATCTTTAAGCAGATGGGAGCACTGATAATGACAAACGCCTGCGGACCATGTATCGGACAATGGAAGCGTCATACCGACGACAACAATCGCAAGAATGCCATCGTAACTTCATTCAATCGCAACTTCCGTCGTCGTGCTGATGGCAACCCAAATACATATGCCTTTATTGGTTCTCCAGAGCTTACCACAGCTCTCGCAATAGCTGGTCGCCTGGATTTCAATCCTGCTGTAGACAGCCTTACAGATGAGAATGGCAACAGCGTGATGCTCGACGAACCTTCAGGTTATTGTTTCCCTCCACGAGGCTTCGAAGTTGAAGACAAGGGCTTCATAGCTCCTTCTGACGAAGCTAAGGATGTAGAAGTGGTTATCAATCCTGAATCTCAGCGTTTGCAACGTCTGCAGCCTTTCGCTCCTTGGGATGGCAACGACTATACAGACATGCCACTATTGATAAAGACTCAAGGCAAGTGCACCACCGACCATATCTCTATGGCTGGACCTTGGCTCCGCTTCCGTGGTCATCTGCAGAATATCTCCGACAACTTGCTGATGGGTGCTGTGAATGCCTTTAATGGCGAGTCGAACCATGTGAAATGTCAGCTATGTGGCAACTATGTAGAGGTTTCTACTGCAGCCAAGGCATACAAGGAAAAAGGCTTGTCGAGCATCGTTGTGGCAGAAGACAACTATGGCGAAGGTTCAAGTCGTGAGCATGCTGCCATGGAGCCTCGATTCCTTAATGTTAAGGTGGTGTTGGCAAAGAGCTTTGCCCGTATTCACGAAACAAACCTTAAGAAGCAGGGTATGCTCGCCCTTACGTTCCAAGACAAGAATGATTACGACAAGGTGAAGGAAGACGACCGCATCAGCGTTGTCGGACTCAAAGAGTTTGCTCCTGGCAAACCGCTAACAGTAGTATTGAAGCATGCCGACGGCACAAGCGAGGAGTTCCTTGCACAGCATACTTACAACGACACACAGATAGCATGGTTTAAGGCTGGAAGCTGTCTGAACAATATGTAAAACAATAGCACAACATGAAGAAAGAATATCTAATATATAAGCTTAGCGACGAGGTAAAGAACTCGTGCAAGATAGACCGCGAGGCTTTCACCAAATATGGTGTTAAGCGTGGACTGAGAAACGAGGATGGTAGTGGTGTGTTGGTGGGATTGACCAACATCGGTAATGTAGTGGGCTACGAGCGTGATGCTGAAGGCAAACTGCAGCCTACAGAAGGCAAACTATACTATCGTGGCTATGAGCTCGACGACATCGTAACTCCGTTGCTCAAAGAGAAGCGTTGCGGTTTCGAAGAGATTGCTTTCCTCTTGCTCTCAGGCAATCTGCCTGACAAGGAAGAGCTTGCAGCCTTCCGCGAGTTGCTCAACGATAATATGCCTCTCGACCATCGTACCATCGTACACATCATCGACCTCGAGGGTGCTAACATCATGAACATCTTGGCTCGTTGTGTGCTCGAAATGTACACCTTCGACCCTAATCCCGATGATATTTCGCGCGACAACCTGATGCGCCAGTCGATAGAGCTTATCGCTAAGTTCCCTACTATCGTGGCTTATGCTTACAACATCTATCGCCACTCTGTGCAGGGACGTAGCCTCCATATTCGTCATCCAAAAGAGAATCTCGGCATAGCAGAAAACTTCCTCTATATGCTCAAGCATGAAAACTATACGGAACTCGACGCTCGTATGCTCGACCTTCTGCTTATCATCCAGGCTGAGCATGGTGGTGGTAACAACTCTACCTTCACAGTTCGTGTGACAAGTTCTACACGTACCGACACATATTCAAGTATCGCAGCAGGCATTGGTTCGCTTAAAGGTCCACTTCATGGAGGTGCCAACATCAAGGTGATAAACATGTTCCACCATCTAAAGGAGCAGATTGCCGATTGGACAAACATTGACGAGATAGACACCTATCTCATGCGCATGCTCGATAAGAAGGCTTACGACCAGACTGGTCTTATCTATGGTCTTGGCCATGCCGTATACACCATGAGCGATCCACGTGCCGTTGAGCTTAAGAAGTTGGCTGGCGAATTAGCCAAGGAGAAGGGTAGAGTGGAGGAATACGAATTCCTGAAGCTTATAGAGCAAGAGGGCATCAAGTGCTTGATGGCTCGCGGACGTACAAAGCCTGCTTGCGCCAACCTCGACTTCTATTCGGGTTTCATATACGAGATGATTGGTTTGCCACAGGAAATCTATACTCCTATATTTGCCATGGCACGTATCGTTGGTTGGACTGCCCACCGCATAGAAGAGCTCAACTTCGAGAGCCGTCGTATCATCCGTCCTGCATACAAGAATATCCAAGACAGCAAAGAGTATACTCCGCTTGCTGATAGATAAGTTAGATGGAAGTTTAGCTAAATAGAACCTGCTTGCGTTGTGTCCCACACGAATAGCACGGATTTTTATGACCTCTAATCCTTGCTTCTTGATAAGGAACATGAAGCACATGTGTTCCTTAAAAATCAGCAGTTCGTGTTCTAAAAGAACACGAACTGCTGATTTTTTACTTTTTACCTTTTTTAGGATAAGCGACGCAGCCGAGCTGCGACGAACGCAACCACAAACGCACTTCCCACTTTTACCCTTTTTACTTTTTTACCTTTAAAAATTCGCTCGTTTGCATTATCTTTACATAAGATAAGCTGCACTCGGAAAAACATTCAAGTAAACTTGATGATATTTCGCTCGTTTGCATTATCTTTGCAGAAAAATAAAAGATGGAAGATAAATTTGAAATGCTTTGGCTTGAGAAGCGCAAGGCTATATTGATGGGCAACGAAGAGTATCGCAAAGCAACTGAAGGATATAAGATGTCGTCGGGTGCCGACTGGCTATTGTTTGGTATGCCTATTGTTGCTGCAATCATAGTATTAGACAAATCGTTTTTTGCCAACGAGATGCTCAACTGGTTGCTTGGTGCAGGTGTAGCAGCAGTAATGTTTGTGATAGCCGTTGCCGTGAAATCGTTTATTATAGGCGCACGTCCTGTATCGGAAATTGAAGCAGAAATTAAGCAACGATGCAAGGAACAATTTGACGCTACAGGGAAGTTTTAAAAATGAAAATAAAATGGCGAAAAAAAGTAATACGTGATACTTGCCAAAGTATCACGTATTACTTGCCCAAGTATCACGTAATACTTTGCGAAGTAATACGTGATACTTTTTTTGCTCTTTTTCGTGCGTCTGACTTCTGATTTCACTAGACACTTTTTGGGATTCATAAACTATTTCTATAGACAGTATCACAAGAACCATACTGGAATTGTAGACATTGGGAACTTTGTCTTATTATTAGATAAAACCGCTTGAATATTCTCACGAACATTCAAGCGGTACACCTAAAAAACTAATCTATTATCCCAGAACTAATTTACTTTTTATCAAACCGTATTAATGAGTATTTAAAAACCTTATTGATGTGTTCTTCTTTTAACGTATGTCCTTTTTCAAGATATTACTTTCTTGCTTTAATCTTGAATGAGAACTCGCGGTCTGCATAGTGCATGCGATACTTCTCCATTGGCTTTGTCATCCAGCTGTCGATACAGCCCAAGCCATACTGGCGCTGTTGGATGTGCAACTGTACAAGACCCTTGTCAACCAAGTCGCCACTATGCTGTCCCCAGCTGTGGTTCTTCTCGTCACCAGCATCAAGGTCTTCTACCAAGTATGGGATGGCGCTGCATTCCATTTCGCCAAAAGCCTCGAAGGTGATACCCTTGCCTGATGTAGGGTTGAAGATAGAGAAGTAGCGGATGTCGGTATGGTTGCCGCTTTCCTGTGGACGGATGTAAGAGTAGTATTCATCCTTCACGTTCGACTCATACTTGCCGATGAAAGCAGAAGCGTGACGGTCGATGTAGTTCTCTTCTGGTCCACGTCCGTAGTATTCCAACTTAGAGTAAGCGGCAGGCATCTGCAACTGCATTCCGTAGCGGAACAAGTCGGCAACCTTAGCTTCCTTGTCTGTTGTCATCTTTTCTGTTACTACAACTTCGCCAGCTGCATTGATGTTGTATGTCAATTCCAACTGTGCCTTAACCTCAGGCATTTCGAATGTTGCTGTAAGCACTACATTGTTGTTTCCGATAGTTTTATTAAATGATTTAAGATTCATGGTAGGATTTCTCCAAACCTTCATTTCCTTCTGCATAGATGCACCATAGTCGTTGTCGGTAGGAGCGCGCCAGAACTCAGGCTTCATGCTCTCGCGGAACTTCAACATTGGTTCGCCATCAACGTCGAGATAGTCGATCATACCAGTATGCTTGCCAACTGTTACAGTCATTCTCTCGGCAGAAACCTTAACATAGGCGTTGGTCTCTTCAACCTCGATGTTGCTTGCCTTCTGAGTCTTGGCATTCTTTGCTGTAGCCTCTTCAGCAACAGCAGCAGGAACCTTATCAAACTTATAGTCGTTGATGATGAACTGCTGACGAGCCATTACCTGTCCTTTGTCTACCAAAGGCTGGCTGCCGTCGCTTGCGAATGCGAAGTTTACGGTGATTTCCTCTTTACCATGCTTAGACTCAGCCTCGCCAATAGCATATTTCAAAGCGTCGCTCTTGATGAGCTTAGTAGCCTGAGGAGCTATGCCCTTGGTTTCAGGAATCTCTACGGTAGCGAGCTTCATACCGTTAGCATAGATAGTTGCTGTAAGGTTCAAGTCGTCGATATTCTTGAAGAAATTCTCGTTGTAAACGTTGAATGCTCCATTCACAGAATCGAAGTCCTTAATCCAAACATTCTGTTGCCAGTACTGAATCTCGTAAGCGTGAGGATTCAAGCGGCGATCTGGAGCAATGATACCATTACAGTTGAAGTTGTAGTCGCTTGCAGGATAACGTCCGTAGTCGCCACCATAGGTGAAGATTTCCTTGCCAGTGATAGGACTCTTGTCGCGTATGCCCTGGTCAACGAAGTCCCAGATATATCCACCCTGATATTTAGGATATTTGCGAATCAAATCCCAATACTCCTTGAAGCCACCCTCAGAGTTGCCCATAGCGTGAGCATACTCACATTGGATGTAAGGCTTGATGCCGTTGCTCTTGCAGTATTTCTCGCTCTCATCATAGTCGATATACATAGGGCAGTGGATGTCGGTCTTGCTGTCGTAGCCACCACGCTCATACTGTACAGGGCGAGTCTTGTCGCAAGCCTTTACCCAGTCGTATGTGGTTTCGAAGTTAACGCCATAGCCACATTCATTACCCAAACTCCAAACGATGATAGAAGGGTGGTTTATGAAGCTTTTCACATTGCCCTCGTTGCGCTCAATATGAGGCTTAAGATATTCAGGGAACTTAGCCAATGACTTTTCACCGTATCCCATACCATGTGATTCGATGTTAGCCTCGGCAGTGAGATACAAACCATATTCGTCGCAGAGGTCGTACCAACGAGGATCGTCAGGATAGTGGCAAGTACGAACAGCATTGATGTTGAGCTGCTTCATAATCTTGATGTCCTGGATCATGCGCTCTACGCTCACTACATAACCTCCGTCAGAATCTATTTCGTGGCGGTTGGCACCCTTCACCAAGATAGGCTTGCCATTAACAAGAAGCTGAGCATTCTTAATTTCCACATTGCGGAAACCAACTCTCTGAGGAATCACCTCAGATGCACCCTGCTTGTTCTTTAGAGTGATGTAAGCCTTATATAGATAAGATGTTTCAGCAGTCCATGCCTTTACGTTAGGCACCTTGATTGAGCCTTGAGCGCCTGTAGCAGTAGCAATCTGCTTGCCATCCTTATCGCAAAGAGTAATGGCAACGTCGGTCTTGCCACCCTTCAACGAAATCTGATAGTTTAAAACACCATCCTTGTAGTTGTTCTCCAAACCTGCATCCAAACGGATGTCGGCAGCATGAACCTTAGGACGAGCGTAGAGATAAACTTCGCGAGCGATACCTGTGAAGCGCCAGAAGTCCTGGTCTTCGAAGTAAGAACCATCACACCAACGCATCACCTGCATTGCTATCAAGTTCTTGCCAGGCTTCAGATACTTAGAGATATTAAACTCTGCAGCCACCTTGCTGTCTTCGCTGTAACCAACGTATTTGCCATTAACCCAAAGAGTGAGGTTGCTTGTGGCAGAACCAACGTGGAAGTACACATCCTTGCCCTTCCAAGCCTTAGGAAGTTCGAATGTGCGGCGATAAGAGCCTGTGTAGTTGTTGATTTCGCTGATATAAGGAGGATTTGGGTCAAACTGTGTTTCCCAAGCATATCCTACATTCTTGTATGTGGCATCACCATAGCCATTAAGCTCAAACAAGCCAGGCACAGGGAAATCCTTCCAATTAGAATCATCATAGTTGACAGCGAAGAAGTTTGCAGGACGCTTGTTGTGGTCCTTTACGAAATTAAACTTCCACATGCCTTCCATAGAAAGGTAGTTGGCAGAATTCTTCTTGTCAAAACTCTGTGCTTTGTCCATGCTTTCGTAAGCAAAGAATACAGCACGACGAGGTTCGCGATTTTGCTGATTGATGTCAACATTGTGCCAACGCAGCTCGCTTTGAGCTGCCACGCCAGTACTCATAGAGAGCAAGGCGAGGCAGCAGGACACATTAACTATAGATCTGATTTTCATAATGCTTTTCCTTTTTTATTGTTTATAATACTGAGAGTCATCAACTTCGGTAAATTGCTGTTCGCTGTCTTTGCGCATTTCGATAGAAGTCTTGCTCCACCATGAAGGCCAACCGCCAACGATGTTGCTTAAGAATACTATCTTGATAGGGTGTAGTCCCTTTGCCAATGCTACCGAAGAGTCGTTGGTGGTGCTTGCCTTCACGTCGCCTTCGTTGTTGATGACGAGCTTGTTGTCTATCCAAACCTGCTCAAAACGAGAAGATAGATAGTAGACACCATCCTCAGGAATGTTGATGTATCCCTCGGCAATAGCAGCATAGTTGTTTGCGCCACGCAATGTAGCAGCATCATCAATCTGCTTGATCTTTATATCTTTCAGGCTGTCGATATCTGTGTATTCCCAAGTGCCGTCAGCCAATTCGAGCTGGTTTACCTTGAGGAAGTTGCCCTTGATACGCTTAATCTTCAAACCCTGCTTAGGTGCTTCAACCTTTACTGCTGGAGCGTAAGCCTGTTTCTCTACTTCCACAGTTCTAATCTTGCTCATCTTGCCTGTTGGCAATACTGTTGCAATTCTGATGATAGTGTTGCCACTAACAGAAATTGGAACTGTATAAACTGTTGACGATGGAGTAGGGGTTGTGCCATCCAAAGTATAGACCATCTTGATAGGGCGACTGGTTGTGAAGGTGACAGTTGTGTCCTTTGTTATTACCACCTTGTCGCACGAACCATAAGGCTGCTCTGGCAATGGCATATGGTATGTAATGTTATGTTCATCCAAGCGAATGCTGTTGGCATCCAAGCGGCGACAGAAGTCTTTGAAGTTCTTCTTGTTCAATGGCGACCAAGCAATCTCTGATAGCGCCACCGCACGAGGATACATCATATATTCCATCTTAGCATTGGTATACATATATTCCGACCAGTTGTTGCATTGCACACCCAAGATGTGATGAGCCAAGCCCAAAGTCTTGATGGTGTCTGGTACAGGATTGTAATTATATGTTGAAGACAGATATCTTGGAGGACTTGGGATGGTTACAGGCTCAATCTTGCTATCGCCCTGATACCAGTCGAGATACATACCGTCGCTGCCAGGAGTCATAATAACATCATGCTTCTGCATAGCAGCCTCGATACCACCTTGAGTTCCGCGCCACGACATCACAGTAGCGTTTTAGCTAAGTCCACCTTCCAAGATTTCATCCCAGCCGATAATCTTTCTGCCACGCTTCTCCAACATCTTTTCTACACGCTTGATGACATAGCTCTGTAGTCTTTCTTCTGCTGTATGTTTACCTTCAGCCTGCAAACCTTCATCCTTGATGCGCTTCTGGCATGTAGGACAGTTCTTCCAGCTTGTTTTAGGACATTCGTCGCCACCAATATGGAAGTATTTGCCAGGGAAGAGAGGTACTATTTCGTCGAAGATATCGCCCAAGAAATTGAACATATCTTCTTTACCAGCGCACATCACAAGATCCTCGATGCCCCAAACAGTACGTGGGCTCCATTTCTCGCCCTTGCACGAAAGGTTTGGGTAAGCAGCTATTGCTGCCATCATATGACCAGGAAGGTCGATTTCTGGAATTACTGTGATATAGCGCTTTGCTGCGTAGTCAACTATTTCCTTTATCTGTTCCTGAGTATAATAGCCACCATACGAAGAGCCGTCACCCTCGGTGCGGATGCTACCTATGGTAGTCAACTTAGGATATTTCTTGATTTCTATACGCCATCCTTGATCTTCGGTGAGGTGGAAGTGCATGGTGTTGACCTTAAACATTGACATAAGATCCAACTGCTTCTTCACATTCTCTACAGTAATGAAATGTCGGCATGGATCGAGGTGGAAACCACGATAACCAAAGCGAGGAGCATCTTCGATGTTGCAGCATTGAGCCACCCATTTCACTCCCTCAACCTTAGTTGCACTTTCTACCTGAGCAGGCAACAATTGCATAAAACTCTGCATGCCATAGAAGGCGCCATTGGCTGTTTTAGCCTAGATAGTCACGCCTTTAGCTGTTACGCTGAGACGATAACCCTCCTCCGCCATCTTCAAAGATGGTGTGATCTGAATAGTGATATTTCCTTTTTTGTCGCTCAATCTAACCTCGTAGCCTGTAGAAACTTTTAGTTTGTCGGCCATATATTGAGCTATGTTCTTACCATCTGTTGTCTGGTAAGCAATAACCACTTTTTGTGGTAATACAAATTCGCCCTTTAAGGTTTGGGTCTTTACAGGTATAGGTATAATATTGACGTCGGCAGCGACAGCCGATGTTGGGTTGATTCCCAACATCGCTGCGCTAAAAGCCAACTAACCAAATAATAGATTTATTTTCGTCATTGGTCTGGTTATGATATTGATAGGTAGTATACTTGTTTAGAGAGGCTTATACTCTACGAATGCCTCCATAGCCTCGTAGCATGCCAAGCCTAACTTGTCGTAAAGACTTGCTGTTGCACGGTTGCGGTCCTCAGCTCTCTGCCAGAACAAACGCTCGTCGTTGCCAAGGAATGGTGCGCTCTCCATCTGTGACTGATGCTTGAGAATAGAGTTTCTCTTTGCTCTCAACTCCTCAGGGCTCAATGGCACACACATTTCGATATTCTCGATTTCCCATTCTGCCCATGCACCACGATACATCCAGATGCGGCAATCCTTAAGCCATTCTGCGCCCGCCTTCTTCTCTTCGTCGATGGCTGCGAGTACAGCGTCGGTACACTTCTTGTGAGTTCCGTGTGGGTCAGCGAGGTCGCCAGCTACATATATCTGATGAGGCTTAACCTTCTGCAAAAGTGCTCTTACAACCTCAACATCCTTTTCGGTCATAGGCAACTTTTCAATCTTACCACTCTCATAGAAAGGCAAGTCGAGGAAGTGTACGTGGTCAAGTGGAATATCGTTGTAAGTACAAGCTGTACGAGCCTCACCACGGCGAATCAATCCCTTGATAGTCAGAATGTCTCTTGTGTCGAAGTCGCTCTCCTTCTTGTTAGCGAAGAAGTTCTTAATCTCCTTATATTTGTTAGAGATAATGCTGTCCTTAGAATCAGCGAATATCTGGTTGAAGCCATTGATGAAGTGCATGAATCTTGTAACTTCCTCGTCGCCAACAGCGATGTTACCAGAAGTCTCGTATGCAACATGTACATCATGATTCTGCTGAACCAAGCGACGGATGGTACCGCCCATAGAGATAACGTCGTCGTCTGGGTGTGGAGAGAATACGATAACCTTCTTAGGGAATGGATTAGCACGCTCAGGACGATATGTGTCGTCAGCATTAGGCTTACCACCAGGCCATTCTGTGATAGTGTGCTGCAAGTCGTTGAAAATCTTTATGTTAGCATTGTATGCTGAACCATAGAGAGCCAAGAGCTCGCTCAAGCCATTCTCGTTGTAATCCTTGTTAGTAAGCTTCAAGATAGGCTTGCCAATCTTCTGGCATAGCCATACCAATGCAGAGCGTACCAACTTGTCGGTCCATTGGCAAGATGTTACGAGCCATGGGTGTTCGATGCGAGTAAGACGAGCTGCTGCACCAAGATCGAGCACTACCTGCACGTTTGGATGAGTCTGGAGGAAGGATGCAGGCAGAGTGTCGGTGATAGAATTCTCTATTACCTTCTGCATGATTTCAGCCTTCTCCTCACCCCAAGCTGTAAGGTAAATAGCCTTAGCAGAGAGTAGGGTAGCAATACCCATTGTCAATGAGCAAGGAGGAATTGACTCCTTAGTCTTTTCGCTTATTTCCATCTCCTCACGTGAGGTGTTGCCAATAAGGATAAGACGTGTTGCCGACTGAAGGCCAGAACCAGGCTCGTTGGCAGCAATGTTTCCAGAGCGACCAATACCGATGAGAGCAACATCCAAACCACCGAAGGTCTTTATGCGCTGCTCATACAAGCGGCAGCAATCCTGAACAGCATCCTGAGCTACAAAGCCATCAAGAGTAAAGATGTTCTGCTCTTCTACATCTACGTGGTTAAGGAAACGCTCCTTCAACTGGTTGATAGTGCGAATAGAGCTATCTTTCTGTAATGGATAATACTCGTAAGCATTGAAAATAACTACGTTACGGAAGCTTAATGCCTTTTTTTCGTAACGACGAATAAGCTCGTTGTAAACAGCATTGAGCGATGAACCTGTGCCCAAAGCCATAACATAGAATTTTCCTTCATGCTGTGCAGCCTTGATTCCCTTTTCGATGCCATCAGCTACATGGCTTGCACCTTCAGCCATAGAAGCGAAGATGTCAGTATGTATCTTCTCCATTCTGGAGATTTCTGAATATTCTACAGTCGTCTTTGGCTTGTAGAATTCTACAGGTACTTTGTTAAGTACTATTTCTGAACTAAGATTAAGTCTCATGGTTCTGTGTTCTATTTGATTGATTTATAGATGATTATAGGTTGTCCTTTTCGATGTCCTTGAAGTAGCGATAGGTTCCAACTTTCAACTCATCTGTAGCAAGTTCGTCGCAAACGATAATGCCATGCTGGTGTAGCTGCAATGCGCTGATAGTCCACTCCTGAGTAACAGGACCCTCGATGGCAGCCTGCAAAGCACGAGCCTTGTTGTGACCGTTGCAAAGAATCATCACTTCCTTAGCAGCCATTACGGTACCAACACCTACAGTAAGAGCTGTGCTTGGTACTGCGTTCATGTCGCCACCGAAGAAACGTGAGTTAGCGATGCGAGTATCGGTAGTAAGAGTCTTTACTCGTGTGCGTGAGGTGAGTGAAGAGAATGGTTCATTGAAAGCAATATGACCATCAGGACCGATACCACCAATAAAGAGGTCGATACCACCAACTTCTTCAATCATCTTTTCATAGTTCTTGCACTCCTCTTCCAAATTCTCGGCATTGCCATTAAGGATATGAATGTTCTCCTTTGGGCAGTCGATGTGGTTGAAGAGGTTGTTAGCCATAAATGAATGATAGCTCTCAGGATGGCTTTCTGGCAATCCTACATACTCATCCATGTTGAAGGTGAGCACATGCTTAAACGAAACTTCGCCAGCCTTCACGGCTTTTACGATTTCTGCATACATACCCATAGGTGATGAACCTGTAGGCAAACCCAAAACAAAAGGTTTTTCTGCTGTTGGTTGGAAGGCATTTATAGTCTCCACTACATGACGAGCAGCCCAGCGTGAGAGCTCTTCATAGTTTTTTTCAATAATTACGCGCATGTTTTATAAATTTTAATTAGTTGTTTAATCTAATTTTCAATATGTAATTAGTTTCTTATCCTAATTTATAGTTCCCAAGCTATGGCTGAAGCACCCAAGACTGCTGCTTTGGCACCATCTAAACCACTTTTTAGGAATTTTGCCTTACCTTTATATAATGAGAGCACATTCTCATTATATGCTTCCTCCATAGGATGGAAGAGTAGGTCGCCTGCCTGTGCCAATCCTCCGAAGAAGATGAAAGCCTCAGGACTAAGGAAGGTTGCGATGTTTGCACATGCAACACCAATTCTTCTACCCGTTTGGCGGAAAACCTCTTTAGCCATAGCATCGCCAGCCATAGCGGCTTTATATACTTCGTATGATGAAAGTTCCTCTCTTGGAATATCTCTAAGTGATGTAGGCTCTGTTGATTCTTCCAACATTGCCACAGTGGTGCGAACCACACCTGTTGCTGAGCAATAAGTCTCTAAGCAACCTTTTCTGCCGCATCCGCATGGTCTGCCTTCTGGTTCCACCACCATGTGACCAAGCTCGCCAGCAAAACCATCGCAACCATAAATAAGCTGACCGTTGGCTATAATACCCGAACCAACACCTGTTCCCAAGGTTAGCTCTACGAAGTTTTTCATGCCAACAGCTTCGCCATATATCATTTCGCCCATAGCGGCAGCGTTTGCATCATTGGTTATGGCTACAGGAATGTTCAAACGGCTGGCAAACATGTCTGCCAAAGGTACAACTCCTTTAGCCCATGCCAAGTTAGCTGCTTGCTCAATTGTTCCATTATAGTAGTTTCCACCAGGAGCACCGATACCCATGGCATGAATCTTCTCCATACCACCTACCTGCTCTACGATTTGCATCACTGACTTAACAGAATCCTCAACGTATGATTCTACATTTTGGTATCCCTGAGTCTTGATAGAGGTAGTGGTCAACACTTTGCCTTCTCTATCGATGATGCCAAACACGGAATTAGTTCCGCCCAAATCCAGGCCGATTACTAATGACTTTGCGCCGTATTCCATATTCCGATACTTTGTCTTTGAAGTTGATTCGTGATACCTATGTAATAGGTGTATTAGCTTCGCTTAATCAATTTCTTTATTAATGATTGCTTAGTTATTAAAATATTTTATTTTGCAAAGTTACACCATTTATCATTACAAGCAAGCATTTTAAGGTTAATATTTCTAAAACTAATTAACTTTTGTGTTTTTTGTCTTTCATAAGTGTTAATAAGTGGGAAGTATACACTATATCAATTAGTTACGAATTTCAAGTTTTATTTCAGTTTTTTCTCTTTCTCAAGCCTATATATATAATAAGGTATATAGGGAAGTTGGAGGCAGAAAAAGTATTAAAATGAATTATTTTGCTACGCTTTAAGGTTTATTAACGCTGAAAACCTTGCTGCGATGTATAAAACCACTATCTTTGCAAATAAAAAAATTAGTTATGAAGTCAGACTTACTAAAATATATTAGAAAGATAAATTCCAAGCCTTCTGCACAGCGCAGATTGTTGGAGCAATTTGTCTCTAATGGAGCTTCAACAATCCCTGAGATGTCGAAGGGAATTGGTGTGAGTCTGCCTACTGCTACTACCGCTCTCAATGACTTGATCAAGGCTGGTCTTGTTCGCGAGGTGGGAAAGAGAGATAACTCTTCTGGTCGCATTCCTATGGAGTACGACTTGGTTCCAACGGCAGGCTATTTTGTTGGTGTAAATCCAGAGATGGATTGTTTAGCACTTGCAGCAAGCGATTTCTGTGGGAATCTAATAACAGAAAAGACAAGAATACCTTATATATATGAAAACACACCTGAGAGTTTGGAAAAACTTAGCGCTATAGTAAATGACTTTATCGCAGGTCTTCCATTCGGCAAAGAGGAAATCCTACAGGTTTGTGTGAATGTTGCAGAACGTGTGAATCCTTTCGAGGGTAGAGCATATAACATGTATACATTCCTGGATAAATCTCTTGCCGAAGCACTCACAGGATTAATCCAACTTCCAGTTTGCATAGAGAATGATACTCGAAGCATGGCTTTCGCAGAATTCTGCAAAGGATGTTGTAAAGGACTGAAAGATGTAATCTTCGTCAACATCTGTTGGGGCTTGGGAATCGGAATTATCATCGACGGTAAACTCTACTACGGTAAGTCGGGATATTCTGGTGAATTTGGTCACATGACAGCCTACAACAACAACATCATCTGCCATTGTGGTAAGATTGGATGCATTGAAACAGAAGTTTCGGGCAGAGCTCTCAAGAGAAAGTTGACACAGAAGATCCTTGAAGGAAAAGTCTCAATACTTTCCGATAAGGTTTTAAATAAGAAAGAGGAACTCTCGTTGCATGATATCTTAGATGCCATTGCTAAAGAAGATTTGCTTAGCGTAGCAACATTACAACAAATAGCCGACGAACTCGGTAAGCAGTTGGCAGGCATCATCAATATCTTCAACCCAGAGATGTTGGTAGTAGGAGGTGAGATGTCGGCAACAGGCGACTACTTGACATTGCCTGTCAACATGGGAATCAAAAAATATTCGCTCAACATCATGAACGAAGATTCGCAGATTGTTACCTCTGAACTCAAAGGACTCGCTGGTATCACAGGCGCTTGCCTCATGGCAAGACACAGACTCCTAAATGATTGAAGCTAAAAAACAGTATCATATATCATCCAATAGTGTAATCACTAACTAAACCTAAGTGTTACTACTATAACCTAAACAACCTAATAATTTAAGCAGTAATATGAAGAAGTCTCTTCTCTTCGCGTTCTTACTGGGAACAGCTATGACAGCTACAGCCCAGCGCAACGCCAACCAGGTGGAACCTGTTCTACCTATCCCTACTGCCAAGCAAGTGGAATTGCAAAAGTTAGAAACTTACGCCTTCATCCATTTTGGTCTTAACACCTTTAATGATAAGGAGTGGGGATATGGCAACACAGACGTGAAGACCTTTAATCCTACAAATTTGGATTGCGAACAATGGGCTAAGACCTTGGTGGCTGCAGGTATGAAAGGAGTAATCCTTACAGCCAAACATCACGACGGTTTCTGCCTTTGGCCTACACACACCACCGACTATTGCATTCGCAATACACCTTTATAAGAATGGTGAAGGTGATTTGGTAGGCGAACTTTCCGAAGCTTGCAAGAAATATGGGTTGAAGTTTGGAGTTTACCTCTCGCCTTGGGATAGAAACCAAGCAAGTTACGGTTCTCCATATTACGTTAAATTCTATCATCGCCAGCTCATAGAATTGCTTAGCAACTACGGCGAACTCTTCGAAGTTTGGTTTGATGGAGCCAATGGTGGCGACGGTTGGTATGGTGGAGCAGAAGAAAAAAGAACTATTGACCGAAGAAACTACTACAACTTCCCAAGAATCTTCGAAATTGTAGATAGCCTTCAACCAAAAGCCACAGTATTTGGCGATGGTGGTCCAGGATGCCGCTGGGTAGGCAATGAAAATGGTTTTGCTGGCGAAACTTGCTGGTCGATGATACCTGCAAACACAGTTTTTCCAGGATTCAAGAACTACAAGCAGCTCCAGTATGGATGGGAAGACGGAAATCAGTGGACTCCAGCCGAGTGTGATGTGTCAATCAGACCAGGATGGTTTTACCACGAGAGCGAAGATGGCAAAGTGAAGAGTGTTGACGACCTCTGCGACCTTTACTACAGAAGTGTAGGCCACAATGCTACAATGCTTCTCAACTTCCCTGTAGATAAAAATGGTCTTATCCACCCTGTAGACTCAGCAAACGCCGTTAATTTCCACAAAAAGATACAGCAAGAGTTGGCGGTAGACCTTTTGAAGGGTGTAACTCCTAAAGTTGACAGCCAGCAAGGCAAAAATGGAGGAAAGAATATCACCGACGGTAACTACGACACATTCTGGGCTTCAAAGAAAGTAAAAGGAGCAAGCATTGAGTTTCAACTTGGCAAGGCAAAACAGATTTCACGCCTTATGCTTCAAGAGCACATTCCGTTGGGACAACGTGTAAAAGCCTTCTCGGTATACTACCTTCAAGGAAAAGAATGGGTGAAACTCGATCCTAATGAAGAAACAACAACTATCGGCTACAAGCGTATACTACGCTTTGATGAAATAACAACAAATGGCATACGCGTCGTATTTGATGATGCAAAGGGATGTCCTGTAATTAATTCTGTTTCAGCATATTAATATATAAATATGCATTTAGAAAAAGATAAATTGCAATTTCCATTCTGTGACTTCAAGTTCAATCTTATTCTTAACTGCTCACTCGGTGGAACCCTCAATGGCAACAATACTTGGGTTGGTGAGATTCACGACGATGAACTACCTGTAGAAATGTGGGTAGACTGGGTGAAAGTGGTAAAAACAAAATAGTTAACTCAAAATGAACAACAATTCGAATTTATTCACTAACAATATATTTAACCTTATGGACAAAAGAGCAAATTTGTATTTTGCGCTCTCTTAGGTGCCGAATTCTATGGCTACATTTGCCAATTCCAAGCTCACCTATATTATCCAAACTTTTTGAATCGATATAGCAAATCGTTGGGCGATACAGCTGTGGTGAGAGAGGTGATGGAGCAAAACATCCAACATCCGATGTTTGGTAAAGATTATTTCAAACGTACGCAATATTCAGCCCGTATCATCCACGACAAAGCTTTGGAGTGGATAGACAAGCAAGATGCGCAACATCCTTTTGTAGGATTCTTGACCTATACTTTGCCTCATGCCGAACTTGCACAACCCAAAGATTCTATCTTGGAGAACTATCAGAAACAGTTCTTTAATGATAAGACTTGGGGCGGATGGGAAGATTCAAGATACAATTCTTCTGTTCATACCCACGCTCAGTTTGCAGGCATGATAACTCGTCTCGACCAATATGTAGGCGAAGTATTCGCAAAACTTAAGGCTAAAGGGCTGGACAAGAATACCGTGGTAATCTTTACTTCCGACAATGGTCCGCATGAAGAAGGTGGTGCCGACCCAGAGTTCTTTGGTCGCGATGGTAAATTAAAGGGATTGAAGCGCCAATGCTATGAGGGTGGCATACGCATACCTTTCATTGCATGGTGGCCAAAGCATATCAAGGCAGGAGTAGTCAACGACACCCAGTTTGCTTTCTACGACCTAATGCCAACATTCTGCGACCTTGCAGGAATAAAGAACTTTGCTAAGCGCTATACCAATAAGAGATTGGCTGGCGATGGCTTCGATGGTATCTCTATTGCTCCTACACTCTTGGGCAACGATGCAGAACAGAAACACCACGAATATCTATATTGGGAATTCCATGAGACCGACCAAATAGGTGTGAGAAAGGGCGACTGGAAGCTCGTGGTAGAGAAAGGCGAACCTCGACTCTACAACTTGGCAACGGATATTCACGAAGATCACAATGTGGCAGCCGAACATCCTGAGCTGTTGGCAGAACTGTTGGCAGCAATACTAAAGGAGCATACCGACAGTCCAGACTTTCAAATCACATTACCACGATTCCCATAGACCATATTATATATAATATATTATGACTGACAACATAGCAACTCCATTTGCCAAGCCTCTGTATGTGATGCTGAAACCTGCAGGTGCGCATTGCAACTTGGCATGCAAATATTGTTATTACTTAGAAAAGAACAACCTCTACGACAAATCTCATCGCCATATTATGAGCGATGAGATGTTGGAGCAGTTCACACGAGAGTATATCGAGGCACAAACTATGCCACAAGTGCTCTTCACCTGGCATGGTGGTGAACCATTGATGCGCTCCATTGATTTCTATAAAAAGGCGTTGGCTCTGCAAAAGAAATATGCACGAGGTCGCCGCATAGATAATGTTATCCAGACCAATGGCACTATGCTTACAGACGAATGGTGTGAATTCTTTGCACAGAATAATTGGCTGGTTGGCATCTCTATCGATGGTCCACAGGAGTATCACGACCATTACCGACTAACCACCACGGGAAACCCTTCGTGGCAGAAGGTGATGCACGGCATAGAACTCTTGAAGAAGCATCATGTGGAATGGAATGCTATGGCGGTGGTGAACGCATATAATGCCGACCATCCTTTGGAGTTTTATCATTTCTTTAAGGAAAATGGTTGCCAATATTTGCAGTTTACTCCTATCGTGGAGCGATTGACTCAGCATCAGGATGGACGCACATTGGCAAGCCTTGCCGACAATCATGAGATTCCGCTTGCAGATTTCTCGGTGACGCCAGAACAATGGGGTAACTTCCTTTGTGCTATCTTCGAAGAGTGGGTGCACAATGATGTGGGCAAGATGTTTGTGGAAATCTTCGACTGTACTCTTGCCAACTGGATGGGAGTGTTGCCAGGCATCTGTGCTTATTCAAAGAATTGCGGTCATGCAGGCGTTATGGAGCATAATGGCGATGTATATTCCTGCGACCACTTTGTGTTCCCAGAATATAAGCTTGGCAACATTCGCGACCACACATTGATAGAAATGCTATATGGCGACAAGCAGCATGCCTTTAGCCGACTGAAGCATACTTCGTTGCCACGCCAATGCAAGGAGTGTGATATGGAGTTTGCATGTCATGGCGAATGTCCAAAGAATCGCTTCGAGAAAGATAAGTATGGCGAGCCGGGCTTAAACTATCTCTGCAAAGGCTACTTCCAATATTATTCGCATGTGGCACCATATATGGACTTTATGAAGCGCGAGCTACAAGCACAGCGTCCGCCTGCCAACATCATGGAAGCCTTGAAGAAGTAATTACATCATCAAATCGCTCATCACCATATCGCTCACATATAAGCCCTTGCGACTTAAGCTCAGACGATTGTCTGTTAGGGTTAATAAGCCTTGGGCGATATGGCGTTGAGCCTCGGTGAGTAGATGATGACGATATTTTTCTTCCAGCTCGTTGATGTTGATACCTTCCTTTGTTCTAAGGGCTGTTGTTATGAGGTCGTCGTAGTGGGTATCGCTATCGATAATCTCGCTCTCAGAAGGCAATATGCCATTGCTTATTGCCTCGATATATTTCTTTATGTTGTCTACGTTCCAACTTCTTGTTGCCTTGTTGTAGGAATGAGCCGAAGCACCTATGCCAAGGTATGGAATGTCGTGCCAATAGCTGCTGTTGTGGCGTGAGCGAAACGAGGTGCCATCGGCAGCTATGCGAGCAAAGTTGCTTATCTCGTAGTGGTCGTAGCCATTAGCGCTAAGGGTATCTATCAAAACATTATACATTTCAAGGCTAAGCTCTTCGTCAATCTCCTTAACCTTTCCTTGTTCAAGCATTCTGCCAAGAGCAGTTCCCTCTTCATACATCAAACTATAGGCAGAGATATGTTCAGGCTTTAGGGTCAGAGCTTGACTGATATCGGCGCGCCAATCGTCGAGAGTTTCTTCAGGGAAACCAAACATAAGGTCGATGCTGATATTATGGATTCCAGCTTGGCGCAGAATATCGACAGCACGTATAGCCTCGCTGGCATCATGTCGACGATGCAGAAACTTCAAACGGTTATTGTCGAAAGTCTGCATGCCCATGCTCACACGGTTTACGGGCAATCCACGGAGCAATTCTGGAGTAACATCGTCGGGGTTACACTCCATAGTAATCTCGGCATTGGGGTCTACATCATACACCTTATATATATATAGGAACAGACGCTCGATATTGTCGTGCGTAAGTTGCGATGGTGTGCCACCACCAAGATATATTGTTGAGATATGCTTATCTGCATCAGGCAATGCAGCTCTAAGCTCCATCTCTCGGCATAGAGCATCTACATATTTATCTTGAAGCTCGGGCAGGGTGGTGGAGTAGAATCCGCAATAAATGCAGCGGCTTGCACAAAAGGGTATGTGAATGTATAATCCTGTCATAATGGTGCAAAATTACTAATAACTATTTGCAAAATACTAATAAGTGTAAAAATATTGCCATCTTTATGCTCTTTTTCTTGGTTGTGTCGCAAAAAAGTTCTAACTTAGACGGCAGAATTTGAGTTTTACTCTATTCGAACCTTTTACAGAACTATATTACTAACAACTTAAATCTTTTGATATGAGAGTATATCAGACTAATGAAATCAAAAACATTGCCCTTGTTGGCAGTGCGGGTTCAGGCAAGACCACTCTTGCCGAGAGTATGTTGTTTGAAGCAGGCATCATTAAGCGCCGTGGCACAGTGGAAGCCAAGAATACGGTTAGTGATTATTTCCCTGTAGAGCAGGAATATGGATATTCTGTATTCCCAACTGTATTCCATACAGAATGGAATAATAAGAAACTTAATATCATCGACTGCCCAGGTTCTGATGACTTCGTGGGTGGTACCATCACAGCACTCAACGTAACAGATGAGGCTGTTATTCTTATCAACGGACAGTATGGTCCAGAGGTTGGTACTCAAAACCATTTCCGCTACACCGAGAAACTTAAAAAACCTGTAATCTTCCTTATCAATCAGCTTGATAGCGATAAGTGCGACTTTGACGCTATCATAGCAAGCATGCAGGAGATTTATGGTCCTAAGTGTGTTCAGATACAATATCCTATTTCTACAGGCCCTGGTTTCAATTCTTTGATTGACGTGCTGTTGATGAAGAAGTATTCATGGAAGCCTGAGGGTGGTGCTCCTGTCATTGAGGATATCCCTGCAGAAGAAATGGACAAAGCCATGGAGCTCCACAAGACTCTCGTTGAGGCTGCTGCCGAGAACGATGAGGGATTGATGGAGAAATTCTTCGAGGAGGAAACTCTTACCGAAGATGAACTTCGCGAGGGTATCCGCAAGGGTTTGGTTACACGCTCTATATTCCCAGTATTCTGCGTTTGCGCAGGCAAGGATATGGGTGTACGCCGCTTGATGGAATTCTTGGGTAATGTAGTTCCTTTCGTTAGCGAGATGCCTAAGTTGCACAACACTCGTGGCGAAGAGGTTACTCCTGATTCTAACGGTCCTGAGTCATTGTATTTCTTCAAGACTGGTATGGAGCCACATATCGGTGAGGTTTCTTACTTCAAGGTGATGAGTGGTAGCGTTAAGCCAGGCGACGACTTGTCGAATGCCGACCGTGGTTCTAAGGAGCGTATTGGTCAGATTTATGCTTGCGCTGGTGCTAACCGTATTCCTGTAGATCAGCTTTGTGCTGGCGATATCGGCTGTACTGTTAAGCTTAAGGACGTGAAGACAGGAAATACTCTCAACGGTAAGGATACAGAACAGCATTTCGACTTCATTAAATATCCTAACTCAAAATATTCTCGTTCTATCAAGGCTGTAAACTCTGCTGAAACAGAGAAGCTTATGGCTGCTATGCTGAAGATGCGCCAGGAAGATCCAACATGGGTTGTAGAGCAGTCTAAGGAGTTGCGCCAGACTATCGTTCATGGTCAGGGTGAATTCCACCTCCGCACATTGAAGTGGCGTTTGGAAAACAACGAGAAGATTCAGGTGCAGTTTGGTGAACCTAAGATTCCTTATCGCGAAACTATCACCAAGATGGCTCGTGCCGAATATCGTCATAAGAAGCAGAGTGGTGGTGCCGGACAGTTTGGTGAAGTTCACCTTATCGTAGAGCCATACGCAGAGGGTATGCCAGACCCAACAACATATAAGTTTAATGGTCAGGAGTTCAAGATGAACATCAAGGGCCGTGAGGAAGTTAACCTCGAGTGGGGTGGCAAGTTGGTATTCATCAACTCTGTAGTAGGTGGTGCTATCGATGCTCGCTTCATGCCTGCTATCCTCAAGGGTATCATGGAGCGCATGGAGTCTGGTCCGTTGACAGGTAGCTATGCTCGCGACGTACGAGTTATCGTTTACGATGGTAAGATGCACCCTGTAGACTCTAACGAACTTTCGTTCATGCTCGCTGCTCGTCATGCCTTCTCTGAGGCATTCAAGAATGCAGGTCCTAAGATTCTCGAGCCTATCTACGACCTCGAGGTTTATGTACCTTCAGACTTTATGGGCGATGTGATGAGCGACCTTCAGGGACGTCGTGCCCTCATCATGGGTATGGACTCTGAGGCTGGTTATCAGAAGCTTCAGGCTAAGATTCCATTGAAGGAACTCTCTAACTATAGTATAGCATTGAGCTCATTGACTGGTGGCCGTGCTTCGTTTACAACAAAGTTCGCAAGCTACGAACTTGTTCCTAACGATATCCAGCAGCAGCTCATCGATGCTCACGCTTCTGAGGAAGAGGAATAAAATATAAGTGCAGAATTTAAGTGAAGAGTGAAGAACGAAGAGTGAAGAATCTAATGGTTTATAAAACTATTTAATTCTTAACCTTCCCCTTCACCCTCCACTTTCACTCTTCACTTTTTACTTTTATTCCGCATGCAAACTATTTAATTCTTCGTTCTTCGTTCTTCACTCTTCACTCTTCACTCTTCGTTCTTCACTTTTAACTCTTCACTTAATTTATGGTAGACAACTTTTATAATTGGTTTATGATGCTCCCATCCTTGGAACAGGTGTTTTGGGTTTGCGCAATGATTAGCTCATTCTTTTTTGTAATTCAACTCTTACTTACGCTTATCGGAATGGACTCAAGTGATGTTTGCGTCGACTTTGATGGTCCCGACACAATGGATCTTGGCGGAGGTGTCTCGCTCTTTACAGTTCGTGCCTTCGTTAATTTTCTCTTGGGTTTTGGCTGGGGTGGTCTCAGCATATGCCAACTCACTCGCAATGTCTTAGCAATAGTTCTTGTAGCCTTGGCTACCGGAGTTTTGTTTGTGTGGGTGATAAGGCTCCTTTATAAGAATGTTCGTCATCTTGAATATAATGCCGCTTTCAATATTGAAGAGTGCGTGGGCAAAACAGCCACCGTATATCTTCGTATTCCTGCAAATAATGTGGGAGTAGGCAAGGTGCAGATTAGCGTGCGTGGTTCTGTGCACGAACTTGATGCCTGTAGCGATGGGGAATTTATTCCTACTGGTGCCAAGGTGCGCATTTTGGAGGTTATAGACAAGAATATATTAAAAGTAGAAAAACTAAATAAATAATAATATTATGATTGAATCTGTTTATGTAATTTTAGCTTTGCTGGTGCTTGTTGTGGGCACTCTCCTTGCTTTGATTAATCGTTATCGCCGTTGTCCTTCAGATAAGATTTTGGTTATCTATGGTGGACGAAAGTCTAAATCGTCGGCAAAGTGTGTGCATGGTGGTGGTGCCTTCGTGTGGCCTATCATAGAAGACTATCAGTATCTTAGTCTTACACCTATTTCTATAGATGCCAACCTCACCAATGCACTTTCTAAACAGAATATCCGTGTGGATGTGCCTTGCCGATTTACCGTTGGTGTTTCTACAGAGCTTGATAGCATGGCTGCCGCTGCTGAGCGTTTGCTTGGTCTTAATGCTGGTCAGATTCAGGAATTGGCTCGTGATATCCTCTTTGGTCAGCTTCGTCTTGTTATTGCTACAATGAGCATCGAGGAGTTGAATTCCGACCGCGATAAGTTCCTTGAGAGTATCTCTGCCAATGTAGAGGTGGAATTGAAGAAGATTGGTTTGCGACTCATCAACGTCAATGTTACCGATATCAAGGACGAGTCGGGATATATCGAGGCTCTTGGTCGTGAGGCTGCAGCTAAGGCTATCAATGAGGCTAAGGTGCGTGTGGCTGAGCAAGATAAGATAGGTGAAATTGGTAAGGCAGAAGCCGACCGTGAAACTCGCGTTCGTACTGCTGAGGCTAATGCCGAGGCTGTGAAGGGTGAAAACGAGGCTAAGGTTGCCATCGCTGCTTCTGAGGCTTATCGCCGTGAGCGTGAGGCTGAGGCTCAGCGCAAGGCTATAGCATCAGAGAAGGTGCAAGAGGCTAAGGCTTTGGAAGAGGCTTATGCTGCACAGAAGATTGCCGAGGAGGCTCGTGCAGAGCGTGAGCGTTCTACTCAGAATGCCAACATCCTTGTGCCACAAGAGATAGAGAAGCGCCGCCGTATCATCGAGGCTGAAGCTGAGGCTGAGAAGGTTCGCGTAAATGCTAAGGGTGAGGCTGATGCTACATTCGCTAAGATGGAAGCTGAGGCTAAGGGTCTCTATGAGGTGCTCACCAAGCAGGCTTCGGGTTATAAGGAGATGGTACTTGCAGCAGGTGGCGATGCCAACAAGGCTTATATGCTGTTGTTGCTCGAGAAGTTGCCTGAACTCGTTAAGACTCAGGTGGAGGCAGTCAAGGGTATCAATATCGAACACGTTACAGTTTGGGATGGTGGCAACTCAGCCGATGGCAAGGGTTCTACTGCCAACTTCGTTTCTGGCTTGATGAAATCTGTACCTCCTCTCCATGAGCTCTTCGATATGGCAGGACTTAAGCTCCCTGAGTATTTGGCTAAGGAGCAAGAGAAGAAGGAAGAGAAGAACGAAGAGTGAAGAAAATTAGTGAAGAGTGAAGAGGGAAGAGTGAAGAAAATTAGTGAAGAGTGAAGAGGGAAGAGTGAAGAATTAAATACCCCAAGGGTTGAGTTTGCAGCAACTCGGTTGCTGCACTTTGCCTCACCCTCACCCTTTCCCTGTTTTCCTTTTTCCTTTTCCCTTTTCCCTTTTCTTCTCTTTTCTCCTCACTTCTTTCCATAATAAAAAGGTGGCGCATATCAATAATGATAAAGCGCCACCTTTTTCTATTTACTATTTTATACTCTCTCTTATGTTTTCCTTTTTGTATTTACTTAAATATATGCAACTAAAATCCATCAAAAGTGTTAATATTGACGAATAAGATGCACTTTGTTAACGTTGAAATGTTAATCAATTAAGATAATAACTATCTTTGCGACATGAAGAAGAAAACGATATGGACTATAGCCATAATAATGGGACTGTCGTTTGTGGTTCTGCTCGGACTGCAGCTCACATACATCCAGGAAATGGCTAATATGAAAAAGGAACAGTTCGACGAGTCGGTGAACCGTGCGCTGTACCAAGCTTCAAGAAACTTGGAGTTGAACCAAACTCTTAAGTACTTGGAGAAGGATGTCAACGAAACTGAACGCAAAGCCTTTAAGCGTGACTCTGTGGGCACACGTAGTGGTGACTTAGACGATGGCACCGTTCAGCATTCACACCAATATTCAGTGATAGGCAAAGATGGCACCATATACTCTTCGTTCGAGCTAAAGACTATTGCCACACGACCTTCGCAGATGCCAAAGGCTATGATATTGCGCTCAGACCGCAATTCTATTTCTGAGGCAAGCAAGTCGCTACAGGAGATAGTGAAGAATAGATATGTATACCAGAAAGCGCTACTTGACGAGGTTGTTTACAACATCCTCTACCAGGCTTCTGAGAAACCATTGAAAGAACGCATCAACTTCCGACTCCTCGACCAAGATATCAAGGCAGAGTTGATGAACAATGGTATCAACATACCATATCACTTCACCGTTACCACCCACGACGGTCGCGAGGTTTACCGCTGTCCTGACTATACTGGCGATGGCATAGAATATACCTACTCGCAGGTGCTTTTCCGCAACGACCCTGCCAACAAGATGGGCATTGTTAAGATTCACTTCCCCGACATGAGTAGCTATATCTATTCGAGCATCCGCTTTATGATACCATCTGTGGTGTTCACATTGGTGCTGCTCGTAACCTTTATCTTCACCATCGTGGTGATATTCCGCCAAAAGAGATATTCGGAGATAAAGAACGACTTCATAAACAATATGACCCACGAGCTCAAGACTCCTATCGCCAGCATCTCGCTTGCTGCCCAGATGCTCAACGACAAGAGCGTTGCAAAGAGTGAGAAGATGATGGAACACCTCGGAGGCGTGATCAACGACGAGACTAAGCGCTTGAGATTCCTCGTAGAGAAGGTGTTGCAGATGTCGATGTTTGACAAGAAGAAGGCGGTATTCAAGAAGAAGGAACTCGACCTCAACGAGATGGTGGAGAATACAGCAAAGTCGTTCTCGCTCAGAGTGGAGCATACTGGCGGTAAGATATATACCGAGATTGAGGCTATCGACTCTACGATGTATGTCGACGAGATGCACTTCCAGAATGTTATCTTCAACCTCATGGACAACGCCGTGAAATATCGCAAGATGGATAAGCCACTTGATGTTTATCTTCGCACATGGAACGACGACGAGCATCTTTACCTCTCTATCCGCGACACAGGATTGGGTATAAAGAAGGAGAACCTTAAGAAGATATTCGATAAGTTCTACCGTGTGCATACAGGAAATGTCCACGATGCCAAGGGCTTCGGTCTCGGCTTGGCCTACGTCCACAAGGTTGTAGACCTTCACGGTGGCGAGATAAAGGTAGAGAGCGAATATGGCAAGGGTACAACCTTCACCATCAAGCTGCCTGTTATAAAAGGGTAGCCATCGTAATCAAATAAAAGAAATCAAATAAAGGAAACCAAATAAAAAAGGAATTAAATAACGAAATCATTAATAAATAAAAAATACAACTATGGAAGAGAATTTGAAAATCTTGTTGTGCGAGGATGATGAGAACCTCGGCATGTTGCTCCGTGAATATCTTCAGGCTAAGGGCTATGAGGCTGTGCTTTGTCCTGATGGCGAAGCTGGTTACAGAGAATTCCAAAAGACAAAGTTTGATATCTGCGTGCTCGACGTGATGATGCCAAAGAAGGATGGTTTCTCGCTCGCACAGGATATTCGCCAGCAGAATGCTGAGTTGCCAATCATCTTCCTCACCGCTAAGACATTGAAGGAAGATATCCTCGAAGGTTTCAAGATTGGTGCCGACGACTATATCACCAAACCTTTCTCTATGGAAGAACTCGTGATGCGTATCGAGGCTATCCTCAGACGAGTAAAAGGTAAGAAGACTCGCGAGAATACAATCTATCATATCGGTCGCTTCACTTTCGATACTCAGAAGCAGCTCCTCTCTATCGGAGATAAGCAGACTAAGCTCACCACAAAGGAGAATGAGCTCCTCGCTCTGCTCTGCGCTCATGCCAACGAAATATTGCAGCGCGACTATGCTTTGAAGACTATCTGGATTGACGACAACTACTTCAACGCTCGCTCTATGGATGTTTACATCACCAAGCTTCGTAAGCACCTTAAGGATGATGATCAGATTGAAATCATCAACATTCATGGTCGTGGCTACAAGCTCATCACACCAGAAGAAGAATAAAACATTTTACTATAAAAATAGCCAACCCTTCCACCTCGGAGGGGCTGGCTTTATTTCATTATACAGCATGACAAGAAAAGAGCGCTACACCTTCATCCTTGATTATTTTGGCAAGAAGATGCCCGTTGTTACCACAGAGCTAAATTTCGGCAACGCCTTCCAATTGCTCGTTGCCACAATGCTTAGTGCGCAATGCACCGACGCCCGTGTAAACATGGTAACGCCAGCCCTCTTTGCTCGCTATCCTAATGCCGCAGAAATGGCGAAGGCAGAAGTGGAGGAAGTATTGGAATATGTGAAGAGCGTTAGCTATCCTAATGCCAAGGCAAAACACCTTGTGGAGATGGCGCAGATGCTCACCGATGCTTATGGTGGCGAGATGCCCGATAGTATTGACGAGCTTACAAAGCTCCCTGGTGTAGGCAGAAAAACAGCCAACGTGATGCTTGCTGTATGGTTTGAGAAACCTGCTATGGCTGTAGACACTCATGTGTTTAGAGTGAGCCATAGGTTAGGGCTTGTTTCCGATTCCGACAACACTCCGCAGAAGGTGGAAACAACATTGATGAAGAATATCCCACCCTCGCTTGCCAGTCGTGCCCACCATTGGCTACTATTGCATGGGCGATATGTATGCAAAAGCCAAAAGCCTAAATGCGATGAATGCGAATTAAAGGCTGTATGCAAACATCCTAATCCTAAATCCTAACTTCATTACTTCCATTTAATTTTTCACTCTTCACTCTTCACTCTTCACTCTTCACTTAAATTCTTCACTCTTCACTAAAAATGCTTTCCCTACTATTAGCCTCTTTCCTAACCCTCGTAGAACTTAACTGCGAGAACCTCTTCGACTGCCACCACGACAGCCTAAAACAAGACTATGCTTTTCTGCCCGATGGCACATACCATTGGACACCAAACAAGTATTGGAAGAAGCTAAACAACATAGGGCAGACAATATTATCGTGTAGCGATTCTACCACGCTAATGTTGCCCGACATCGTAGCCCTAACCGAAGTAGAAAACGACTCCGTGATGCGTGATCTTACTAAGCGTTCGCTATTGCGAAATGCAAAATACGAATATATCATGACCTCTTCGCCCGACATTCGAGGCATCGATGTGGTGCTGATGTATTCGCCAGCATCCTTTCATCCTCTTTTTCATGCCTCCATACCTGTCCCGATGCCGGAGGGCTCACGTCCTACGCGCGATATATTGTATGTGAAGGGCGAGACTCATGCCATAAATAGCTTGCATCTCTTTGTTGTGCATGCACCAAGTAGGGCAGGAGGCGAACTAAGAACAAGGAAATTTCGTATGCTCGTGGCAGAGAAGGTGTGCCATGTCATAGACTCCATCAATAATGCCGATAAGGATGCTCACATCGTTGTCGTGGGCGACTTCAACGACTATGCCAAGGATGCTTCGCTAAAATATTTCAGCAACCATGGTATGACAAACATTTCTGCCTCGGCAAAAGGCAGTAATGGTGCTAAGGGAACTTATAGATATCAGGGAGAGTGGGGAAGTCTTGACCATATATTGATAAATGACAATATGCTGAAAAGGCGATTGTCGTGCCGCATCAACGATGCACCATTCCTCACAGAGGAAGATGCAAAGTTTGGCGGACGTAAGCCACGCCGCAACTTAGTTGGCCCATCATGGCGCAATGGCTATAGCGACCATTTGCCATTAGTAGCGGTATTTAGCCATTAGTAGCGGTATTGGCTTTTAGTTTGTTGTATCTTGTGCCCACTTGGTGTTTCTCCATCCGCGTTCAGCCACAGGGTTGATGCTTGGGGCAGAAGTTGTTAGACCAGAGAATTCGTTTACTGTAATGTATGTCGGACCTTGATAATAAAGGTACGAATACAGTTTCTCTGTCGATTTCTTATATTTCACAACCTTATTAAGCTGCTTTGTAAACTTAGTCTTCAAAGCCTCGTCTTGGCAAAGATTGTCTACATAGCTGCCAAGGTCGTAGAACATGGCGGTATTGAAACCATCCAGCACCTGCACACTATCCCGCAGCGAAGCGTCGAAAGAATAAGAAGCATTTATCTCCTTCATAATCTTAGCCAAGTCGTCCATTTGTCGGCAGTCGATGGCTGCAATCGAACCATAAGGATTAGAATATGAAGAAAAGAAATTATAGTAGGTATTCACCATCTGACTATAGTTGGGAGTTTGCGAAGCCAATGAGCTCCACATAGCTTTATATGGCATACCGACACCCATAATTTCGCTCGTAGATGCCACCATAAAGTTTGTCACATCCTTCATCTCGTATGCAGTCTCCACGTTTGCCATATAGCAGTTGTCGAACAATATGTATTGCATCTTGGTGTTGGTCTGCTTTATAGCTTCCGAAAGGGTACTGATGTCGATGCGATATTCTTCTAACCCACGGCCTACAGCACCAAAGAATCTTGTCAGAGGATAGTTGCCTATCTTGTCTTGCGCATACTGCATGCCATAGGCTTTAGCCATGTTAGGATAATCCAGCCAATCATTTTTGCCTGTCCATCCTGTGCCGTGGCAACCAATAATCATAGCATAGTTCAAAGCATTAGAGCGCTCCTTCACCTTATTTATTATTGTGGCTATGCCCTCGGCTGTGGTCCAGTCTTTAGAGTTGTAAGACTGTATGGAAATATGCGTGCAAACGCCATTCTTATATGTAATCTCGTATAGTTCGGCTTTGCTACTGTTGCTTGCTGCAGCCACAAAGAGTCGAGTATTCTTGAGTCCCTTCTGAGCCTTAATTCCAGCTTTTATACTATCGAGATTAGCCATTAGCCATTGGTGCAAACTATTGTCGCTCCAAGGCATAAATACCAATATCGACTGCTGCGTATAACCAGTTTCATCCTGCTCGTCTTTATCTGAGCAGGATGAAAATATGGTAGTCATAGCCATCACCATAGCGATGGCTATGAAAGATAGTCGGTTGTGCATACTTTATTTTTTGAGTTCTGCGATAGTCTCTTTCAAGGCAGCAATCTTCTCCTCAGAGTCGCTCTTCTTCTTGCGCTCAAGAGCTACGACAGCCTCAGGAGCGTTAGCCACGAATTTTTCGTTAGATAGCTTCTTGTTGATGCCTGCCAAGAATCCCTCAAGGTGCTTGAGCTGAGCCTCTGCCTTTTCGATTTCTGCAGCCACATCAATCTTGTCGCCAAGTGGCACGTCATATTCTGTTGTGCCAACCATGAATGCTGATGCTGTGCCGTCCTTTTCGTTTACCACAGCAATCTCGTCGAGATTAGCCATCTTAGCCAATATGCAGTTGTAAGCCTCAAGCTCGTTGGCACCCACAATCTGCAACTTCAAAGCCTCGCGTGGCGAGATGTTCTTCTGGTTGCGGATAGTGCGCACGCCACCGATAATCTGCTTCAGCAGTTCGATGTTTGCTGTCAGCGCCTGCTCGTCGGCAGTAGGAGCCTCGAGTTCCAACTTATCGCTCATGATAGACTCGCCATCCTTGCGCTCGTAGATGTTCTGCCACAACTCTTCGGTGATGAAAGGCATGAATGGGTGGAGCATCTTAAGCAATGTCTCGAAGAAGCGGAGTGTAGCATCGTAAGATGCCTTGTCCATAGGCTTCTGATATTCAGGCTTCACCATCTCAAGATACCAAGATGAGAACTCATCCCAGAACAAACGATATACAGCCATCAAAGCCTCAGAGATACGATACTTCTTAAACAAGTCGTTGACCTCAGCATTCACCTCCTTCAACTTAGCCTCAAACCACTTCACAGCCACCTTGTTAGCCTCTGGCTGCTCGATGTCGGCAGTTTCCCATCCCTTAACCAGGCGGAAGGCATTCCATATCTTGTTGTTGAAGTTGCGTCCCTGCTCGCAGAGACTCTCGTCGAAGAGGATGTCGTTGCCTGCAGGAGCCGAGAGCATCATACCCATACGTACGCCGTCGGCACCAAACTTCTCGATAAGCTCAATAGGGTCAGGCGAGTTGCCGAGCGATTTCGACATCTTGCGACCGAGCTTATCGCGCACGATACCTGTGAAGTATACATTCTTGAATGGGAATTTGCCCATGTATTCTTCGCCAGCCATAATCATACGTGCCACCCAGAAGAAGATGATATCCGGACCAGTCACCAAGTCGCTTGTTGGATAATAATAGTTTATCTCCTCGTTGTCAGGGTTGTTGATACCGTCGAAGAGCGAGATAGGCCACAACCATGATGAGAACCATGTGTCGAGAGCATCCTCGTCTTGCTTCAAGTCTTCAAGCTTCATATCAGCCTTGCCCGACTTCTGCTGTGCAAGCTTCAAAGCCTCTTCTGCAGTCTCTGCCACTACGAAGTCGTCTTCGCCCTCGCCATAGAAGTAGGCTGGAATACGATGACCCCACCATAGCTGGCGCGAGATACACCAGTCCTGAATGTTGTCGAGCCAGTTTTTGTATGTGGTCTTATATTTTGCAGGATAGAAATTCATTTCGCCATCCATTACAGGAGGCAAAGCGATGTCGGCAAAGTGCTGCATCTTGAGGAACCATTGCAACGAGAGGCGTGGCTCGATTACGGTGTCAGGATTACGCTCCGAATAGCCCACCTTGTTGTTATAGTCTTCTACGCGCTCCATCAATCCTGCAGCCTCAAGATCCTTTGTAATAACCTTGCGGCATTCGAAACGGTCCATGCCTACATATAGTGGCGACTGCTCAGATATAGTACCGTCGGCATTAAAGATGTCGATAGTCTCAAGGTTGTGAGTCTTGCCGAGCATATAGTCGTTGGTGTCGTGGGCTGGAGTAACCTTCAAACATCCAGTACCAAACTCTACGTCTACGTAGCGGTCTTCGATAACAGGAATCACTCTGTTTACCAATGGCACGATAACCTTCTTGCCCTTCAGCCATTGATTCTTTGGGTCCTTAGGGTTGATACACATAGCGGTATCGCCCATGATAGTCTCAGGACGAGTTGTAGCCACTACAGCATAATATCCCTTTTCATCCTTGTGGATGATGTTGCCCTCAGCCTTCAGCGCCTCCTCGTTATCGAGGGCTGCAAGTCCGTCAACATAATATTTCAGATGATATAGCTTCGACTGCTCGTCTTTGTAAACCACCTCTTCGTTGCTCAAAGCTGTCTGTGCCTTTGGATCCCAGTTTACCATGCGCAAACCACGATAAATGAGTCCCTTGTTGTATAGGTCTACAAACACTTTGATAACGCTCTTCGAACGCTTCTCGTCCATGGTAAAGGCTGTGCGGTCCCAGTCGCACGAAGCACCCAAACGGCGCAACTGCTTAAGGATGATGCCACCATGCTCGTGAGTCCAGTCCCAAGCGTGCTTCAAGAATTCCTCACGGCTCAAGTCGTGCTTCTTGATGCCCTGCTCAGCCAAACGCTTCACCACCTTAGCCTCGGTAGCGATAGATGCGTGGTCGGTACCAGGCACCCAGCATGCGTTCTTGCCTTCCATACGTGCACGGCGCACAAGGATATCCTGAATAGTGTTGTTGAGCATGTGTCCCATGTGCAACACACCTGTTACGTTTGGTGGAGGTATTACTATAGTGTATGGTTCTCTACCGTCTGGCTTGCTGCTGAAAAGTTTGTTGTCAAGCCAGTACTGATACCATTTCGACTCCACAGCCTGTGGGTCGTATTTGCTTGCTAATTCCATATTGTTATTTGTTTTACTTGTTTTCTTATTATAAAATCGGTGCAAAATTACGAAATTTTCGCCTAAAACCATTAACTTTGCACAAATAAATAGGGGTAAGGCTCAATAATGAACAAACTATAGCCACAACTCTATAAAAATCATATCATAATGCATACACGTGAAGAAAAACTAAAGGCTTTTGGCAGAATGCTCGATGTGGTAGACACTCTGCGCGAAAAATGTCCTTGGGATCGCAAGCAAACTAACGAGTCGTTGCGACCAAACACCATCGAAGAGGTGTTTGAACTTGCCGATGCCATTTCAAAATATGATACCCACAACATCTGCAAGGAGCTTGGCGATGTGCTGCTCCATATCTGCTTCTATTCTCGTATAGGTTCCGAGACTGGCGATTTCGATATTGCCGATGTCTGCAATGCCCTTGTCGACAAGCTGATATTCCGTCATCCGCACGTATACCATCCTTCGCAGATTGGCGCTCCCGACCCTAAGCCATTGCCTTATGGCGAAGAGAAGGCTGAGAATGCTGATGGTGAAGAGGTGAAAACGGCTCAGCAGGTGATACAAAACTGGGAACAGCTGAAGCTAAAAGAGAAGGATGGCAACAAGACCGTACTCTCGGGTGTGCCTAATGCGCTACCTTCGCTCATCAAAGCTTATCGCATACAGGACAAGGCTCGCAACGTGGGCTTCGATTGGGAAGACAAGGGCGACGTCTGGGCTAAGGTGCGCGAAGAACTTGGCGAACTGGAAACAGAACTTCGCAACGAAGACCGCGACCGCTCTGAGGCTGAGCTTGGCGACTTCATATTCAGCGTGGTAAATGCTGCACGCCTATATAAGCTCAATCCTGACAACGCTCTTGAGCGCACCAACCAAAAGTTCACTCACCGCTTCAACTATATCGAGGCTAAAGCTAAGGCTGCAGGGCGCAACATCAAAGACCTGACATTGGGCGAAATGGACCAGCTTTGGAACGAGGCTAAAGCGCAGGAGTAGAGTCCGTCCGACTTACTCACCCCCGATGACTAAAATGTAACCCCCCAAAAAACTTTTGAAATATATGAAGAAAACAATAACACGTTTATCATCATTGTCTGTTGTGGCTTTGATGCTATTTGCAGCCTGCGACTCACGTCATGCTGCACAGCCTGCCGACTCTGATGCCGACACCACTATCACAGAGGCTATTGCCGACAGCTCTGTATATGGCATTGTGGGCGAGGGTACAGCCATGCACACCCTTGAGGTTATTACCGACGTTGGCGACACTCTCGAATTTGTGCTTGCCGATGCCGACGCTGATGTGCCTACAGTTCTTGGTGGTCTTTTGGCTGGCGACCGTGTGGCTGTAGTTTCCCACACGGCTGATGGCGAACAGGTGGCTGACAAGGTTGTCAATATCACATCGCTTTTGGGCAAATGGACCAGCATCGACAAGAGTTTCGAGATTCGCGAAGGAGGCATCGTGGAGTCGGCTGTAAAAGCCGAAACAAATCCATGGACATCGTGGAAACTCAACAATGGCAACATCATCATTAACTCCGACACTTTCCAGATTGATGTGCTCGGTCCCGACTCTCTATGCCTGGAGACCGCCGACGGCATCTTCGCTTACAAGAGACAACAATAACAGACCATGGAACCATTCAGAGTTCATATCCTCGGTTGCGGTAGCGCCACACCAACATTGAAACATAACTGTTCGTCGCAGATAGTAGAAGTCCGCGGCAAATGCTTCATGGTAGATTGTGGCGAGGGCACCCAAACGCAGTTGCGCTTGTCGCGTATCAAATTCACACGCCTCAGCGCCGTCTTCATATCACATCTGCATGGCGACCATTGCTTCGGGCTCATAGGCTTAATCTCCACCTTTGGCATGCTTGGTCGCACAGCACCTTTGCATATCTATGCTCCTGCAGGTTTCGAGCCTATGCTCAATGCTATGCTCGAAATGTTTTGTCAGGGACTGGAATACGAGGTGGTGTTTCATGGCGTAGACACCACACAGAATAAAGTTATCTACGAAGACCGCAGCCTGACCATCGAAACCATACCTCTGTCGCATCGCATAGCATGTTGCGGATTCCTGTTCCGCGAAAAACCAGGCAACAGGCATATCAATCGCGAAATGGTAGACTTCTATCATGTGCCTTTGTCGCAGCTCAACAATATCCGTGCTGGAGCCTCGTGGACAACCGAAGAGGGCGACGTTATTCCAAACGAGCGTCTCACATTCCCTGCCGACCCTGTTCGCAGCTATGCCTATTGTTCCGACACCCGCTATATGGCGCAGCTATATAAGCTTGTCGAGAATGTCACCTTATTATACCACGAAGCCACCTACGCTTCCGATTCCGAAGATCGTGCTCGTCTCTACTATCATTCCACGGCTGCTCAGGCTGCCCGTGTGGCTCGAGATGCTCATGTCCAGACCCTCATGCTCGGACATTTCTCGTCGCGCTACGAGAATGAGCAAATTCTGTTATCCGAGGCTCAAGCCATCTTTCCTTGCACCATCCTCGCCAACGAAAAACTCTCGGTGGAGTTGTAGTCCCGGTAGTTTCGTTGTGTTTCGTTTCGACTATTCGCTCCTGCCGTTTCGATTATTCGCTCCTGCCGTTTCGACTATTCGCATGTGCTTTTTCGATTACTCGCGTGGCGCCTTTCGAGTAGTCGCATAAGCTTGTGCGCCTTATCTGCTTTTTAGGGCTTTGTGTGCTGTTGTTGCCGTGTTATTTGCTGTGAGGATTAATGCTTGCTTGAGGCTCGTTGGATTTCTGATGCGAAGTTACAACATTCGGAAAGTATGCTGTCCGCTTATGTCCGCTTGTGTCCGCTTGTGTCCGAGTTTTAACTTTTAGCCTCGATATTTTAACAATTGGAGTTGGTGGCGTTAGCTAAAGTGGTGTTAGTAAAAGGGCGTTTTTAAATTTAACATACCCGAACATCCGAACAAACGAACAAACGAACATCCGAACAATAAGAGATTTTGAGGTGTGGCGAAAAATTATAATATATATAATATAATAATTATTATATTATAT
>ENA-OYWJ01000028-OYWJ01000028.1-human-gut-metagenome-genome-assembly--contig:-NODE-28-length-74539-cov-20.953869_pt1 | contig 74539 bp, 60 predicted proteins | sample MGYA00244169_ERZ653395 | MGnify/ENA primary metagenome ERZ653395 (study PRJEB26926, sample SAMN06165120) | human gut metagenome | biome: ENVO:00009003; feature: ENVO:2100002; material: ENVO:00002003...
AGATTATAAAGCCTGAAACCCCTCAAATTTTTGCACTTCTATTGAGAACTTGCCCTTCATCAACATCATCTTCTTCAGTATCTTCTATCTCATCATCCTTTGAAGACAATTCAAAAGTAATCGCGTCACCAGATGTTCTTAGCCCTGTTTCCGCTATAGATTTAGAAGTCTTTTGCCGTTTTTCATAATCATCAATAATCTCATGACATACTGGGCAAACGACAGCATCTGCATCTATCTCTTCTCCACACACCGGACACACTTTGGTCTTCTTGGCTTCTGGCTGTGGCTCATCGAGCCATTCGCCACAATAGGGGCAACGCTTTGTTTCTCTTTGTTTTTGTTCCATAATATATAGCATTTAAAACATAACACAGCAAATGAGTAAGAAAGGGATAAACAAGACATAAGCCATCTGGGCATATTGCAGCGTGCCTATCTCGACCTCATCCTCGTCCAATTCATCCAAACATCCTTCTTTCAAGGAAAAGTTTAATAGTATCAATAATAAAGAATCAAAAAATGAAAGAACGGAATTGTCGGTATTACCGCTCACAGAGAGAACTATCCAAAACAATAATTCCACAATAGTCAAGATACCACCCCAACGTAAAGCCCTTTCACTCTTCACTATCAAAACAATACCAACATATAGGTTAATTGCCAAATAAGCAAAACAGAGAAAAAGCACAAGAATGATCGATAGAGTAGCCCCATCACTCGCACTCTCCCAGTCCAAATTTTTGTCTACAAGAATCTGAAACAAGCAAAACAAGCCTTCCATGGCAATGAGTGACGAGATGGATACCGTCTTAAATACCTTGTGGTTGGCCCATGCCTGCTGCAAATACATCCAAAGAATGGCGCCACATACAAAAGATATCAAGGTTCCCAAATTTTCGGGGATTGTAGCACTGAATTTCCACAGAAGCCCCTTGGTAAAATGAAAGTCATGAGCAAGACTTATCAGTTCGCCTAAAACGACTCCCCAAAACGCTATGTTCAGATAGCGTGAATGATTGTATATTACCATATTCATTATTTTCAAGTTTAAATATCTACTTCAAATGGACATGCATTAATCTTCATAAGCCTCTATTAGCTTTATGTTATCACGTTCTATTTTACTCAATTCTTTAGTAACATTTCTACTTATCGGTGTGTACCAATCATACTGACTAAAATATTGTCTAAGAGCATCACTCTTGAAAATATACCCATGACGAGCAAAGATATAGTTACGCATTATACGCAATTCACGGCTGCTTTTATTTTCCAAATCTTCTGGTTCTGCATACCGCATACATAACCAAGCATATTCGTCATCATTAGAGTCAACATTTGTAGTTGTCACACTTTCATCAGAACCATCTGTTTCTTCAAGATTCTCTTGATTATTAACATCCATTGTATCTACAGACAATGTATCTTCATCCACCACATTTAAATCTGGATAGCTCATCTTAGAAGGATATTCCTGCCACATTTTAATTGTGTCAAACATATATGGCATACCTTGTGAATAGCCAAAGACGATTAATAATGAACAAACAACAATGGCAATATAGTCTATAAGCTTCGCTTTTGATGTTCCACATTCCAAATCTCCAGACTTACAGAGTTTTATAACCAAAATAAGAGGACCAATATATGGAATAAACAGACTAAGAACCCACTTCCAAGAAAGTTCAGCATCACGTAAACGTCTTACATATAAAGCCAAAGAAGGAATGATTATCGCCAGCTCTACAACTAAAAACACTAACGAGATTTGCAATAGTGTACGGGACGAATCTAAAAAAGTCACATGTTTATCTACCAATAAAAATGCAAGCCCAAAAATAGCATTAGTAAAGAGCGCAGTCCAAAGCATACAAATCCAAAAATGCTTACGCCCTATAGATGACTTGAAATCACAATAATGCTTGATGAACGGTTGATAGAAGAAATACTCTATCCAACCAGGGATATTCTCTTCCAACTCTTCATCAACATCATTAACTCCCTTGTCTTCTATGTTCGACTTCGCCAAATCCACAGAAGAAGTAAATGGGGGCCTCACTTGTGCTGTTTCTTTTGTTAAAGGTTTGTCCAACCATTCACCACAATAACGACATTTTTTAGCTACAGCTAATATTGTCTCACCACAATAAGGGCATCGTTTCATTTCTCGCTCCATAGTTACATATTTAAAATTCTTAAAATTGGGGACAAAGATAGTGATTCTACTTGACACTATCAAGTCCATAATGGTTCATAAGCGAAATTTCTTGATTTCGGCTTAACAAAAGTAGTAAAAAGCGTTCTGTTTCATTGGTATATTATCATTTTGCCAGGTGTTCCCGATACTTGGCGGGTTAAGATTTCGGTTTCGGCAAAATAAAAAAGCGTGGGAACTTACCCGTCACTCGTCCCACGGATTGAGGCCTTCGCATTGCCCTGCATTGTTGAACGAGCAACGTCGAAGCCCACGCCGATATGTATACACTTATCCCTATACGGATATAAGACCTATCGCTTTGACGCAATAAGCCATACCAGTAAAGGGATGTGAATTAACACATCCCGAGAGCACCTACCGTTGCTATGTTCTGACAATGCATGAAGTTTGCGAAGTTTCAATCCGTCAAGAACAAAGCGCTAAGTATGCGCCTTTTCCATTATGTCGTGATCCTTACTCAGAATCATCGGCAAATATACGAATTAATGTTTGAAAGAACAAAAGTTTTTAGCAAAAAATCCTCATTGAGGGATAAAAATCATCAAAATCCTCCTTCTCTGAGAGATTTTTCTGTATTTAACCACGCTATGCGAAATTTTTATTGTACTTTTGCACCCGTGCTTGGAAAAGCAACAAATAAAACAGAAGAGTAAACGATATGGCAGAAAAGAATAGCATACCCCAATTCGTGAATAGCGAATCTATTATGGCGGATAGCAACTATGTGAAGTGGCTCTCCGATTTGAAAGAGCAATCCGCAAAGAATTCCACTAGCAATAACAACGATTAAGCAAACATAAACAGAATATGGTTTTAAATTACATTTGGATAGCATTTTTCGTGATTGCGTTCATCTTCGCACTCATCGGATTGGCAATGGGAGATACAACTATCTTCCAGAAGATTGTAGATTCCACCTTCGACTCATCCAAGAATGCCTTCGAGATTTCTCTCGGACTGACGGGCGTGCTCGCCCTCTGGCTTGGCATCATGAAGATTGGAGAGAAGGCGGGAGTAGTGAATGTGTTGGCCCGAGCGCTCAGCCCGGTCTTCACCCGTCTCTTCCCCGATATTCCGAAGAACCATCCGGTGATGGGAAGCATCTTCATGAATATCGCTTCGAATATGCTGGGACTCGATAATGCGGCGACGCCTACAGGATTGAAGGCGATGCAGCAGATGCAGGAGCTCAACACGAAGAAGGATACGGCGACGAACCCGATGATTATGTTCCTGGTTCTGAATACCTCAGGACTCACCATCATCCCTACCACCATCCTTGCCTTCCGTGCCTCCTACGGAGCAGCCCAGCCTACGGATGTCTTCATCCCTATCCTGATGGCTACGCTCGTGGCTACGCTTGCCGGAATCATCATCACTTCGCTCTGGCAGCGCATCAACATCCTGCAGCCGGTATTGCTCGCTACTCTGTTGGGAATGTGCGCCTTCGTAGGCATCATCATCTGGGGATTCGGACAGATGGACAAGGATACGATGAACACGGTTACCACCCTGGCTTCTAACATGATTCTCCTGGGCATCATCCTCTGCTTTATCCTGGCAGGTTTCTGGAAGAAAGTGAATGTTTATGATGCATTTATCGAGGGAGCGAAGGAAGGTTTTACTACGGCGGTGAAGATTATCCCTTATCTTGTAGCTATCCTTGTGGGCATCGGCGTGTTCCGTGCTTCAGGAGCGATGGATATGGTGATTCAGGGCATTTCGTGGTCGGTAGAACAATGCGGTTTGAATGCCGATTTCGTAGGCGCCCTACCTACCGCCATCATGAAACCGCTGTCGGGAAGTGGTGCACGAGGCATGATGCTGGAGGCGATGAAGAACTATGGTCCTGATTCGTTTGTGGGCAGATTGAGCTGCATCTTCCAGGGTTCCACCGATACCACCTTCTATATATTGGCAGTATATTTCGGAAGCGTAAGCATCAGGAATACCCGCCACGCCGTGGCTTGCGGCTTGCTTGCCGATTTGGCAGGAGTCATCGCAGCAATTGCTATAGCATATTTATTCTTCGGATAAGAGTCTCCCACAGATTTCACAGATTTACACAGATAATCTTTGAATGACGGCGCAAGCCCAATTTAACATTTAACACTTAACATTCAACATTAAGATAATGGCAAGTTTAAAATCACTCGCAAAGGATACCGCCATCTATGGTTTGAGCAGTATCATCGGCAGATTCCTGAACTACCTGCTTGTACCACTCTATACGGCTAAGATCAGCGCCGCCAGTGGTGGTTATGGTGTCATCACCAACATGTACGCCTATACGGCGTTACTCCTCGTTATCCTGACCTACGGAATGGAGACCACCTTCTTCCGTTTCGTCAACAAGGAGGGAGAAAACTCAGAAAAGGTTTATCACACGGTATTGAGCATGGTGGGCTTTACTTCCCTACTCTTCATCGCCCTGGTATTCCTCTTCATCACGCCTTTGAGCGATGCGATGGGCTACGCCGACCATCCGGCTTATGTATGGACCATGTTCGTAACCGTGGCTATTGATGCCTTCCAGTGCATTCCGTTCGCTTACCTCAGATACAGGAAGCGCCCATTGAAGTTTGCCGCCTTCAAGTTGCTCTTCATCGGTCTGAACATTGCGCTCAATCTGGTTTACTACGTCATCATGGATAGTCACGATGTGGGTTATGCTTTCTACATCAACCTGGTTTGTACCGCCTCCATCACCTTCTGTTTCTACAAGGAACTGAAGGAAGGATTCATGGGCGAGAAATGCTCCTGGAGCGAATGTAAGGTGCTCGTCAGGAAGATGATGGGCTACAGCTGGCCAATCCTCGTGCTCGGTATTGCCGGTATTCTGAACCAGACAGCCGATAAGATTCTCTTCCCTTACATCTATGAGAAGGGCGATGCTCATGCGCAACTCGGAATCTACGGAGCAGCCAGCAAGATTGCGATGATCATGGCGATGATTACCCAGGCTTTCCGCTATGCCTACGAGCCTTTCGTATTCGGCAAGGCGAAGGATAAGGACAACCGACAGACTTACGCTTCGGCGATGAAGTATTTCGTCATCTTCACCCTCTTGGCTTTCCTGGTGGTAGTAGGTTATCTGGATGTATTGCGCCATATCATCGGTCGCGACTACTGGGATGGATTGAAGGTAGTGCCTATCGTAATGGCTGCCGAAATCATGATGGGAGTATATTTCAACCTCAGTTTCTGGTACAAGCTCATCGACAAGACTATCTGGGGTGCTTACTTCTCAGGCATCGGTTGCCTGGTATTGATTGCCATCAACGTTATCTTCGTACCTGTCTATGGTTACATTGCCTGTGCCTGGGCTGGTTTTGCTGGATATGGAACAGCCATGCTTCTCTCCTACTTCGTGGGTCAGAAGAAGTATCCTATCAACTATCCGGTGAAGGAGATTATGATTTATGTGGTTCTCGCCCTCATCCTCTTCACAGGAATGACCGAGGCTAACAGATACTTCTCCAGTGGAATTGCCTGCCTCATCAACACGGTGCTCATCCTCATCTTCGCAGCTTATCTCGTGAAGAAGGATTTTCCATTGAAGAGTCTGCCAGTGGTGGGTAAATACTTTAGAAAGTAAGAGATTCCAATCATTGAGATTATATTCCAAGAAGTCCGTGGACAATGTGTAAGTCCACGGACTTCTTTTGTTTATATTATACAGAACCTTCGCATGCAGTTCAAGAATAGACAAAAGGACCCAATGTTCTTGGTCCCGAGCAATACTCAGGATATAATAGCAGCCAGCAAGGCGCCCTGTAAGAGCTAAAGCAAACGGCTGAGTGAACGAAACGAGACGACTGAGTATTTTGAAGGATATGACTATGCAAGCTGAAGGATACGGCTCCGTAAGCTGAAGAATATGACTGCGCAAGTGAAAGAAGGCGTCTGATCAGGTTCAAAGAGATAGAATATGGAGTTCAAGGAGACTGCTTCTGGAAAGTTGCCACTAGGCTCAGCAGCTCTGCTGAGCCTAGTCAGCAGGTCTGCTCACTGCAGTCAGCAGGTCTGCCGAGCCTAGTGACAACACCTTTTAATCGTACAACAATACCCCCTTTAGTTGTACGACTGTACACCTTTTAGTTGTACAACCACACACCCTTCAGTTGTACAACTATAAACCTTTAGACGTACAACTATGAATCCATCGATTGTTCAACTTGACTTTTTCTCCCATTCTATACCTCAAAAACAAGAAATAGTCCGAGAATTCTCAAAAAAAGTAATCTTCCTTTTCGTTATTCCCTCATAAAAGTATATCTTTGCAACGATTATTCCCTCATAAAAAATAAAGAGCATGAGAAAGATACTACAGGACAAGATCAATATGAACGATATCAACAAGATATGCATCATGACACGAGGTAAGGAGAACGACCACCGGAAGGAAGAGCTTTACCAACTCACCTTCGATGAAAACGACCGTGTATCGTTCAATGCGCTTTGGGCTTTAACCCATTTCGATGAAGCCAACAACCCTTGGCTCTTTCAGAAGCATGACGAACTGATTGATAGGGTTCTCGTAGAGAAGAATGAAACCAAGCGCCGCCTGATGCTTCAACTCCTTCTCCGTCAGCCTTTCGAGGAAGAATCACTCCGCTCTGATTTCATCGATTTCTGCATCGCCAAGATTACCGCCTGTTCCCAGCCCTACGCCATCCGCTGCTACTGCATGAAGCTCGCCTACGAGCAGATGAAGTACTATCCCGAACTCCTCGAAGAGTTAAGAATGGCCCTGGATATGCTGGAGCAGGAGGTTCTATCCCCAGGATTATTATCAGCAAAAAGGCAAATTATAAAGAAAATCAAGCGAAGCCTTGGAAAATTCGGGAAATAGTCGTAACTTTGCAAACGTAATATTCTAACAATATAATACATAAATGGATGGAGATACAACTGAACGATTATCACAAGAAAGTCAATGCCCAGATGCAAAAGAGCATGGCTTATTGGCGAGAGCATCCGCTTTCGCTGGAGGAGTGCTTAGCTCAATTCAAGCGCTTGCGGGAACAACGAAATGTTTGCCAAACACTCCTGGTATTTCCGCAATGCCCTGGTTCGTGCTAACTATCGAAACATTCAGAAAGGCATAGATTATTCTCCTATCTACCTGGTTCGTTTCTTCAGGAACTTACTCCTAAAAGATAGTTGGGTTCTCAAGAACAGATATTTGCATATCCGACCGACTGATGATTGGAAAGAGCAGCCGAACTTAAATTCTCAAACAGGAAATGGACAGAAAAACAACTTCATAAATAAAGAAGGAGAAGAAAATGTCCCAAGTTCGTCCCAAGTAGAAGAACTCATAATACGTATAAATAAAGATTATCTATCCATCGGCGATATAATGAACCTGTTTGGATTAAAGAACAGAACCAGATTTAGAAAGGAATACATTACCCCAGCCCTAGCCGAAGGAGCCTTGGAGATGAAATATCCAAACACCCCAAGACATCCACGCCAGCAATATCGAATGACAGAACAGGCAAAGACTTGGAAAGAATGGTATGAGAAAAAGAATAAATAAAATCATAATAAAAATAGAAAACAAAAACAAGTAATGAAGAAAAAAGCAACGGTCCTTATCGCCTCTATCATGGCGTTCTGCGGAATCAACACCGCTCATGCAGACGAGGGAATGTGGACAATTTACAACTTGCCTAACGCTGTGTATGAGATGATGCAGCGCGAAGGCTTCAGTATGACTTACGACCAGCTCTACAACGGCGAGAACGCCTTGAAGAATGCTGTGGTTAACTTCTCTGGCTATTGCTCAGGCGTAGTCGTTTCTCCAGACGGTCTGGTATTTACCAACCACCATTGCGGTTTCGAGGCTATCAGAAGCCACTCTACCGTGGAGCACGACTATATGCTCAACGGTTTCTTTGCTAAATCTTACGCAGAGGAATTGCCTAACGAAAATATGTTCGTCAGCTTTATGGTTGAACAGAAAGATGTAACCGATAAGGTGATGAGCCTCGGATACGAGAAACTCGACAACAAGAAGCGCGATGAACTCATCGATTCTCTGGAGAACGAGATGACCAAAGAGGCTAAGAAGAACGATTCTACCCTTCATATCACCGTTCAGCCATTCTACGAGGGCAACAAGTGGTACGCTACTACTTACCGCGACTTCACCGACCTGCGTCTGGTTTTCACCGTGCCAAAGTCTATGGGTAAATTTGGTGGCGATACAGACAACTGGATGTGGCCTCGCCAGACCTGCGACTTCTCTGTATTCCGCATCTATGCCGACCCTAAGACCAATGGTCCTGCTGCCTACAGCAAGGACAATGTGCCTTATCATCCTAAGCGTTGGGCTCAGGTTTCTCTCCAGGGTTATAAGGATGGTGACTATGCGATGACCATAGGTTACCCAGGCAGCACAGAGCGTTATCTTTCAAGCTACGGAATCCAGACCATGCGCGATGCTGAGAATGCTCCTCGTGCCCAGGTTCGTGGCGTAAAGCAGGAGGTGATGCAGAAGCACATGCGTGCCGACGAGGCTGTCCGCATCAAGTATGACAGCAAGTACGCCCAGAGCTCCAACTATTGGAAGAATGCCATCGGTATGAACAAGTGTATCGATTCTATCGGCATCGTTAATCTGAAGCGTGAGTACGAAACCCGTCTCCGTGCTTGGCAGGATACAGCCAAGGCAGCCAACGACCTCGCCCACAAGGTAGATTTCGACAAGCTCGCCAAGCTCTACAAGGAGAGCGCAGACGTGAAATACGCCTGGACCAACTTCGCTGAATCTTTCACAAGAAGAAGCAACATCGAGTTCTCTACCCGTGCCATCAAGCTCCAGACCGACATGGAGGTGAAGGGTCCTGAGAAGAACAAGAAGAAGCAGTATCATGAGTTTGAAGATAACTCTGCAGAATGGGATATGGCGCTCGATAAGGAAGTGCTCGCTACCCTTCTGAAGAACTACAAGGAGCACGTAGATGCCAAGTGGTTGCCTAAGTTCTACAAGACCATCGACGCTGAGTTTGGCGGCAACTACGCCAAGTATGTGGATTATCTCTGGGAGAAGTCGCTCATCATGAAGAAGGGCGCCAAGCTCTATTTCAACAAGAAGGGATATGAGAAGGATCCAGGCGTAAGCTTCGGTATGGATCTGAACGATGTATTTGCAGATTTCGCTGCTCAGATGGGCAGCATCAACGACAGCATCGCTGAGCAGGAGAAGTATCTCTGTGCTGCCAAGCTCCGTATGGAGGAAGACATGCCTCACTACAGCGACGCCAACTTCACCATGCGATTGAGCTACGGTCAGGTAGGCGGTTTCGACCTCGGTGGAAAGCCATCAGGCTATTATACCACAGCCGAGAGCCTCGTTGAGAAGATGAAGCAGGGCGATAAGGTAATCGATTACTACGCTGAGCCTATCATGCACGAGCTTCTCTCTGAGAAGGATTTCGGCAAGTATCAGGATAAGACGACTGGCAAGATGCAGCTCTGCTTCCTTACCAACAACGATATTACCGGCGGTAACTCTGGTAGCCCTATGTTCAACGGCAAGGGTGAGTTGATTGGTCTTGCCTTCGATGGCAACTGGGACAGCCTCAGCTCTGACATCAACTTCGACAAGCGCCTGGCTCGCTGCATTGGTGTGGATATTCGCTATGTGCTCTACCTGATGGATAAGTGGGGACACGCAGACCGCCTCTTAAAGGAGATCAATGCGAAGTAAATCCTATCTCTGAATCAATAGAGATGATAGAATGATTTATCCTGGGATAAAGATTAGTCTCAGGATGATATAAAAAGAGCGGAAAATCAGCTGTTAACTGTTAACCTGTTAACTCCTGGCTTTCCGCTCTTGTTTTTTCTTATAGTTTCTCAACTAATACTGCGAGATATTATTCAGTTCCTTCAATGAAACCTGACGAGGCTTCTCGGCGAGTTTCTTCTTCAATTCATCCATCGTTATTTCTGCAGCTGGATTGAACTCATCTGATTGCATATAACCCAACACGCTCTCGTAGAAAGCCCTACCCTCTGGATATTTGGCAGCCTTCTCCAAATCGCTCATGCAGATGAGGAGCTTTCCGGCTCCCACCTTCCATTCCATCACCAAACCCAACTTATGATTCCGCTCGATATTGTCTATCACCTGAACTACCGGGCGATAATCCTTGGCGAAGTTGTCAAGCACCAGCGGATGCGATTCCTTGATTATCGGGAACCATTGCCAGTTGGTGTGCATTTCCGTAGGGAATCCCTTGAATATCGGATGTTCCGGATTCGTAAGAATGCCCAGGGTTCCTGGAGAAACCTTCTTCTTGTTGTTCTCGCAGATGGTCTTGAACATGCGATAGTTCCAGTAATCGGTCTGGAATAGTCCACCAACAGTATAAGGAGTAGCCTTATCTGACTGCAAAACCGAATTATCGGCCTGCAAAGCCTTATCATCGGCAGCCACGAAATGACTGGAAGCCGTAGGCATCCAAAGCACCTTTCCGCCCTTTTCCAAGACTTTCACCACTTCCTGGTTCAAATCCTTGGCTATGATGACGCCCTTCTTTTCCAAAGCCTTCTTCGGATAAATCCAAAGTTCGTAGGAGTTTCTCGCCTCTGTTCCTTCAATGTTTAATGTAAGAAGCAGCTTGGTAGGTTTCTGCACGTGGAAAACACCATTCAGTTCACCCACATCCACCAAACCTTCATCGTATGAAAAGATGTTCAATACTCCCTCATCCTCAGCCATCAAGTCGCTCACATTCTTTCTCACTTCACCATCCTTGGTGCTGAAAGTTCCATCATCCATACAGAACAATCCGTTCTCGGCAGCCAGATGCCATTTCAGTTTCTTGCCCTTCAGCGAAGAACCGCCATAATTGGCTACCTTTACCTTAGCCTGAATCTTCTCGCCATCCTCGAAGCAGAACTTCTTCATTTCCAGCAGAGGAACCACAGGCGAACACCACTGACGCCATTCCTCGGGCGTAGTGATTCCCTTACTCTCCATAAACGCATCCAGGATGCCTACGAAAGCACTTCCCTGACCGGGATAATCTTGAATATCTAGCAGTTGGAAGCCCGCCATATTCCGGGTTCTCAAATCCATCTCTATATCGGCTTTATAGAGTTTCACGCTCCATAAGCCCGAAGCCTTGTGGAAATCATCAGCCTGCGAGAGCATTCCAGCAGCAGCCAGACGACGGCGGAACACTTCAAAGTTATAAGGATGAAGCACTCCGGTGTATTTCTTCATTTCCCGATAGTCAGGATAGGTCTGAAACTGTCCTGTTTCGTGAGAGATGATAGGGATTCCTGCCTTATCGCAAGCCTCATCAAAATTCATCGTAGAATTAGGATGGAAATGATTGATCATTCCTCCATCGTAGGCATCGGCAAACGAGAAGGAACCACGGGTATGAGTATTGTATTTGCCCCATCCCTCGCCTCCGATGCGGCAAGTGGTGAAGTAATCCATTCCTTCTTTTATTCCCTGATAACCGAGATAGTAATTGCTTCCGAAGGTATAGTATTTATCTGGCGCAATCTTGCGGAAATCATCCACAAACTCCTTCATCTTGTCGATGTCGCCCCAGAGTTCATTCCCCAGCGCCATCATTCTGAAAGATGGATGATGACCGTATTCTCTGAGGATGTTCTCGCCTTCCTGATGCAGGAACGCCATCAGCCTTTCATCCTTCTTGTCAAAAGACCCCCAGAAAGGAAGCTCCGGCTGGAGATAGATTCCCAGGCTGTCCGCTGCCACGAAAGCCGCCTCCGGTGGGCACCAGGAATGAAAGCGCACATGATTGATTCCATATTCCTTGCAGGTTCCGAGATACTTCATCCAGCCTTCCACGCTCATCTCCACATGTCCCGTCAGCGGCCATACAGCCGCATCGTGCTTGCCACGGAGGAATATCCTATGACCATTGGCGTAGAAGTGGGCGCCCTTGATATGAAAATCCTTGGCGAAATCAGGCATCTGAAGGGCGGAAGGAGAAGCTACAGAACGGCAAGGGATTGCTCCTGTTAGAGTTTCTGCAGATTTGCTATCTACAGAGCTGTCTAGCTGGAGTTCTATCCTTCCGACAATTCCATTCCAGTTGGTCTGCGTATCTTCAGTATAAGCATGGCTGGAGCCGTAAACCTGATCAGGCACACCTCTTCCATTATCCACTACGATTTCCAAGAGATGCTTGCCCGGCTTCACCTTCTTTGGCAGAAGATAGCGCTGGGGAGTAGAGATGAAGTTGCAGGAATCCACCAGTTCTCCATCCACATACACCCATGTCGGTCGGGTACGCTCCAGGAAGAGTTCTACCGGCTTCTTCTTCCAGTCCTTCGGGATATTGATTGTTCTGGAATATCTTGCAGCTCCTTTATAGGCATAGAGCCTCGTAAGATGCGTTGTTTCCATCGTATCTTTCGGAGCGAATCCCAGATGGTTCGTATCGATGGTACCGGGAAGAATGGCACGCTTCACCTCACCCTGCGAGGCACGCTTACTCTTGGCGAAAGCGCTACCGCTCTTTCCCAACTCCACATTCCATTCACCAGCGAGCGAAATGCTCTGTGCTTGCAAGCCCAGACTTACCAGTCCCAGACAAGCGATAAGAATAGATTTCTTCATTAACTTATTACAGAATATCTTTTAGGGTTAAAATTGCGTATAAAGATATAATAAATTTGATGTTTACGGCTGCAAATATACAAAAATTGCGGTAAAAACACCGCAATTTACCAAAGAAATTGCTGTATTTTTACCGCAAAATATGGATATTGCATCAAAACATCCCTTTGATGCAGACTTTCATCTTATTATAAATCGCTGCCTAAATTACTTCTTCTTAGGCCTGCGACGAGCCCAACCTTCTTCCTCGAAGTTTGGCTCCTCACCCTTGAACTTCACGTTGTCGTTGTTCTGGAAGAACTGGCGCCAATCGCCTGTATCCTCCTGAGGGCGAGACTTTCTGCCGCCACGGCTTCCACGTCCTCCCTTTCCACGAGCATCTCGAGAGTCTCTAGCATCATCAGAAGAACCTCTGCGGCTGCGTCCGCCTCTTTCTGAAGAACGACCGCCTCTGCCCTCAGAACTGCGTCCTCCGCGGGCTGCTCTGCCATGACCTTCCTCATCAGCATCGTTACATCTCACGGTTCTGCCCTTATACTCAGTACCGTTCAAAGCCTTCATCACGCGCTTCGCATCCTCCTCAGGCACCTCGATGTAGGCAAACTTACTCAGCAGGTCGATGTGACCCACCTCCTGGCGACCCTTCACGTGCTTGTTCAGATACTGCATGATTTCGCCCGGATAGAAACCATCTGCCTTACCCAGGTTGATGAACAGTCTCTTGAAACCAACCTCAGTCTCATGCTTTCTGCGACCATTGGAAACCTTGCCACGGCCTTCGCCACGACTTCCACGACCTTCGCCGCCACGGGAACCCTTGCCGGTCTCAGGCTTGATAATCTCAGGAGCATTCTTATAGTAATCGAGGAACTTACCGAAGGTGATGGTTACCATCTTCTTGATGATGTCCTCCTTGTCGATGTACTCAAACTGGCGGTTGATTTCAGCCATGTATGGTTCAATCTGATCCTCGTCCACATCGGTCTTCATAATGTCGTCCATGGTCTTGAAGAGCTGCTTCTTGCAGATTTCCTCTGGGGTTGGCAAAACGCCGTCCACGAACTCCTTGCCAATCTGCTTCTCAATCTGGCGAACCTTGAACTTCTCTCTGGTATGGATGATAGAGATGGATGTTCCCTTCTTTCCGGCACGACCCGTACGGCCGCTTCGGTGGGTGTAACTTGCCACATCATCAGGCAAACCATAGTTGATAACGTGAGTCAGATCATCTACGTCCAGACCACGGGCAGCCACATCAGTAGCCACCAGGAACTGAACGGTATGGTTGCGGAACTTCTGCATGGTGAGGTCACGCTGCTGCTGACTCAAGTCGCCGTGCAGCGCCTCAGCATTATAACCATCCTTAATCAGCTTATCCGCAATATCCTGAGTCTCCAGCTTGGTGCGGCAGAAGATAATTGCAAAGATGCGTGGATAGAAATCCACCACACGCTTCAGGGCGAGATACTTGTCCTTGGCATTTACCAGATAGTAGATGTGGTTTACATGCTCAGCACCCTCGTTGCGCGAACCCACTACGATTTCCTTGTGGTCGTGCAGGTAGTTGAGGGCAATCTTCTCGATGTCCTTGCTCATGGTAGCCGAGAAGAGCAGGGTGTTTCTATCTTCCGGAACGTTCTCGAAGATAGAATTGATGCTCTCAGAGAAGCCCATGTTCAGCATCTCGTCAGCCTCATCAAGCACCACGTTGTTCACGTTCTCCAACTGAGCCACGCCACGATTAATCAAATCGAGCAGACGGCCAGGGGTAGCCACGATAATCTGCACACCATGCTTCAGGGTGCGAATCTGGCTTCCGATGTCAGTACCGCCATAAACAGCGGCAATATGCAAACCGTCGATGTACTTGGCAAAACTGTTCAAATCGTCTGCTATCTGGAGACAGAGCTCACGTGTAGGACTGAGGATGATAGCCTGTGTCTGCTTGCTGCTGGCATCAGTTTTCTGGATAACCGGAATACCGTAAGATGCTGTCTTACCCGTACCGGTCTGCGCCAACGCAATCACGTCGTTCTTATTGCCAAGCAAATATGGGATAACTTCTTCCTGAACTGGCATTGGATTCTCAAATCCAAGCTCTTCAATGGCACGGCGAATCTCCTCGCTCACGCCCAATTCTTCAAATGTCTTCAAATCTTTTTAACCTTAATTCATTATAATCTAAATGGAAGGCCGAATTCACCCTCCCAGCCATGAATTAGGGTGCAAAATCCTTCCGAAACGCTTGCGGCAATCCTACGCATTTATTAAGATTGCCTAAATTCGGGTGCAAAGATACGAAAAAAATGTGAGTTTCTTGCAGATTTCTGCAATATTTTATTACCTTTGCATGAAAGTTACAACAAACAGATAACCAAGAAAACTTGAAATATATGAAAAAAGTTATTTTCACCCAAGAATGGATTGCTTTGCATCCATACGAAAAAGCAGACGAAACTGATCTGTATTATACAGAACTCGCCAACGAAATATACCACGCTCTTGACGAGGCGTGCTACACCCATAACTTCAAGAATATGGATGACGCCAAGCAGCTGGCACTCAGCATTGCCGGTTATTTCGAAGATGTGATTTCGGGCACAGGCATCTGGAAGACTTTCACGGAAGAATGCAAGCAGCGCTACGGCACCTACATTCCTTTCTATGAGAAAGAAAGCGAATTCATCAAGAGTACGCTCAACGAAGATGACCCGGCTTACGACCCTGAGGAAATCAACATCGCTGATGTCAAGTTCCTGCTCTGGCACCATTACCAGCAGAGCAGTTTCGTACAGGAAGCCGTTCCTTTCCTCTTCGGAACCCTGGAACTGGCTGCCAAACTTGCCTACAACATTCTCGACAGAGAGTATGAAACGGCTCCGGAAAACGAGCGTCTTCTGACTTATCTCAGCGAAATGCCTGAGATAGAGGGCAACGCTGAAACGACCGAAGAGGACATCGAGAAGAACAAGGAGTTGGATGAGATTCACCGTCGCGACACCCTGGCGTGGTTCCATTATGGTTGCTATTTCAACGTAGGCAACCAGAAGCGCCTGCAGTTTACCCTCCAGCAGATGGCAAACTCGCCTCAGGGTCTCACCGAACCGCTCGCTTATTCTGTGCAGATGGAAATGACCATCGTCGGCAGAAACAATCTCCTGGCGCTCACTTCTTACGAATGGCTCTGCAAGATTTGCAGGAACATGCCTACCCACAAGCTCTGGGAGGATGAGGAGTTCAGAAAGAAGGCTACTGAGCAATATGAAAAGGTGGATCATGAGAAGGCGATTCACGACTACAATCTGCTCAAGGCGAAGGGATACGAAGACAAGTTCATCTTCCTGGAAGATGTGAAGACGCTGAAGGAATTTCTCAAGGAGATTGAATTCGAGTTGCCAAAGGACATCCGATTCCCTCAGAAACACGAGAAAGGCATCATCTTAAGCGGAAGTCCATATACAGGCATCAACATCAGTTTCGGCCTGGCTCATTGCATCGCATCGCCTGAGAACCCATACTATGTACAGGAGCGTGCAGAGACCGACAGCTTTGGCATTATCAGCGGCAATGGTCTCCCATTCCCTTACGAAATTGTCTGCAAACTGATAGAAAACAACCTGATTCCTGACGCAAACATCTTTACAAGCCAGTATGTAAAGGAAGAAGGCTTGAAGATTACGCAGGCAAACCTCCAGTTCCTTGCCGATTACTACCTGATGGGTAGAAAGGATAAAGACCTGTCGCCTAAGGAATTGTGGTAAAGATGCATTCAGCATACTCAAAAAGTTCACTACGCTAACTCCATTTTTTAAGGGGTTAGCGTAGTAGACTTTTACAGATTTATAGAAGAAAAAGCGGAAAATCAGCTGTTAACTGTTAACTCTGTTAACCCCAAGCTGTTCTTCCGCTCTTTTATATTATAAATGTTGACAGACATTCTTTTGATGTCTTCAAACAATTATTAAAGAGCTATCAACTTGCAGCAATTATTAAATATACGTAATTTTCCATATAAATATGTAACAAAGTACAATCTCTTCATTATTTTTAGTAATTTCGCAGTTAGTAATTCTAAAATCACTAATTATGAAATTCGTAGATAGAATCAGGGAACAAGCTGTTTTACAGACAGCTTTGAAGTCTAAAGCGTCAAACTTCATCGTGATATACGGACGAAGGCGACTTGGAAAATCAACTCTCATCAGAAGAGTGTTGAAAGATGGAGACATTTACTTTGAAGCCAACCTAAGCGAGAAAACTACCCAGCTAAGTCTGTTGGCACGCACCATAGGCACGGAATATCCGGGCTTCGACAGCCCTGTGTATTCTTCTTGGGAAGACATCATCATGGCTTTCAACTACCGTTGCAAAGAAAACGCAACACTTGTCTTGGACGAGTTCCCATATCTAGTTCAGAAAGATTCTGCCTTACCTTCTACTCTACAACGAATCCTCGATAGGCGTATTACCGGAGTAAATGAATTGCACTGCAACATCATCATCTGCGGCTCTTCACAGAGAATGATGCACGGACTCTTACAAGGTTCAGAACCTCTTTATGGCAGAGCCGACCGTATTTTCATCCTGCGTCCTGTCAAGCTGCCTTGGTGGCAAGAAATCATCAACACCTCAGCCAAGGAACTTGTGGAAGAGTACTCTATATGGGGAGGTGTGCCCCAGTACTGGAGTCAACGAGAAAGATTCGGATCTTTGGATGAAGCCATTCAAGAACTGATATTAGACGAAATGGGAAATCTCTATGACGAGCCTGCACGTCTGTTTAGGGATGAGGTATCAGATATCGCACCCTATTCGTCAATCATGCTTGCGGTGGGTAGTGGAAAGCAGAAGTATTCCAGCATTTCTGATGCTCTTGGCAAGACTACGGCAGAGCTTGCCAAACCTATAAAAATTCTGACTGAAATGGCTTTCCTCAGAAAGGAAGTACCATTTGGCGAAAATCCGCAGAAGACAAAGAAGATTCTTTATCGGATAGATGACCCCTTCATGGCTTTCTACTACAGATTCATCGAACCAAACAAGTCTATGATTGCCTTGGGGCGTGGCAACATTGCAAAGAAATTCATCAATGACGGTTTCAACGGTCATGTTGCCGAAGTTTGGGAAAGACTGTGTCAGTTGGCTGTCAGCGGTAACAACATAGAAGGTCACACATGGGGTGAAGCCTCACGCTGGTGGGGCAAGGTTCCTATCTTTGAAGAAGGAAAGAGAACCCCTGTCGGTAACGAAGAACTTGAATTTGATGTTGTTGCAGAAGACCTCTTTGACAAGAACACAATACTTGTAGGAGAATGTAAATGGACAGCCCCTGATTATGCCGACCGGCTCTTGGAAAAGCTGAAGAGAAAGGTGGCTCTCGCCCCATTTGCCCAGGGAAAGAATGTAATATACCTCCTTTTCCTAAGAGAAAAGCCCCTACCTGGTCCTCAGCCTTGCAAGGTGATATTGCCAGATGAAGTGGCAAGTTTACTGCATCATTGATGCTTATCTAAACTATCGTTAGTTAAGGTTATGATTAAAACTTGCTTGCTGTGAATAAGAGAAGAAAAACTTCATAATGTAACAGCCGTTAAATTAATGTGCGTTAAATAAACAGAGCAAAGCTACAATATTTTGTCGTCAAAATCCCCAAATCTCGAAAAAAAACATACTTTTGGGGGATTTAAAGGCAAAAAGTTAAGATATAAGACAGATTAGAAATCAAAAAGGGCACGATTACTCGTGCCCAAAAGAATTCTTTACCTACTGATCTGATAAGAGGGAGTTAGCAGGCTTCACTCCCAATGATGATTGATCTAATAATTCTTTCCTCTCTGAGAGTTCTAGAATATCCAAAGAGAGAAAGGCTAACTTTCGCTTAAAGATTGACGTTGATGTGAATGCGTACACAGCAAATCACAAAATACAAAAGTCTACTACGCTAACCCCTTAAAAAATGGCATTAGCGTAGTAGACTTTTGATATTTGAGAGGAGAAGGTACAGAAAAACAACTGTTAACTCTTTTAACCCAACTTGCTTTTCGCTCTTTTTAGTTTACTCCAACTTAAACAAATCATCTAGCACGACACCAGCTTGCACCGAGTATTGATTAATGCCTGGTGCAATACCTTGGGTTGTGACAAGCACCAGATGCACCGCCTTTTGGGTTTTGCTTACTTGCTGGAAGACAGCACGCTTACGAGTCATCTCCTGAGCATATTGAGAAGAGATGGAATATTCTGTGTCTGAATACTTCATCTCGCATAGATCGATAATGCCGTCGTTTCGGTCTATCAGCATATCTATCTGTACTCCTCCGTATCCTTTCTCTTCATTCGGCTGGCAGCGCCAAGAATAAACACCAGTAAGCACACCACTGATACCTAGTTTCATCTTTATCTGCTCTACATGTGCAAAGCATACTCTTTCGAATGCCAATCCACACCATACATTATACTTCGGCATCCCATGAATAGCTTGCCAATAGTTCGTCATTCCTTGATCGCCTTTCACAAACTCGAAATAGAACAAGGTAAAAGGATCTATCAATTGATACAAAGCATCCTTCGTCTTCTTGCCCAAGGCATTGTACTTGCGGATGAAGCCACACCACTCCAGATCTTCGAGCAAATCTGTTACAGTACTACTAGACTTCAAATTCAACGTTGTTACCAAATCCTCTCTTGACATTCCACACTTCCTTTTCGACAAAGTTTCTATTATATCCAAATATGACTGCGGATTGGTAAACAACGAAGCATATAGCATCTGGAATTCATCATGCATATCTCCCTCTTGCGAAAATATCAGTCGGTCTATTTCCTGAGCTACACTTTGTCCTGATTGCAAAAGGCTCCAATAATACGGCACACCCCCAAACACCATATAGGCTTCCAAGACCTGCATCCGGTTCAAAGCTAAGTGCTGAGCCTCAGCCATTTTTTCGCACAATCCCAAGTTAAATGGCTGCAATGCTATACGATGCGTCAAGCGGTTATGAAGACCGCCCTTGTTTTTCAATATCTTCTTTATCATCCATGCTGTAGCGCTGCCACAAACTACAAACACAATATCTTTACGAGCCGAAGCCCAACCATTCCAAAAGGCTTCCAACTCAGAAAGAAAACTACTTCTAGGAGCATCCATCCATGGTAATTCATCTAAGAATATAACTTTCTTTCCTTCAGGCAAACTGTCAATGTATCGCTCCAATTCAAAAAATGCATCTATCCAATTGGTCAACTGAGGCACATTTTTCAATCCATGAATCTTCAAGGCATTTCTGAAACGAGCCAATTGCTTCTTTGCAGACAGGTTTGCCGCACCTGTAAATTGGAAAGCAAACTGATAGTTGAAAGACTCTCGTATCAAGAAAGTCTTACCCACACGTCTTCTTCCATATACAGCAATAAACTGAGAATATTCTTCATGCAAAGCATTTTGAAGAATTTGCTTTTCTTTTTCACGCCCTATTAACATAAGCTCACTAATATTTATTACTTTTTATAATAGGGTGCAAAGATACAACATTTTGTCGTTAAAATCCCCAAATCTCAAAAAAAAACACACTTTTGGGGGGTTTAAAGGCAAAAAGTTAAAATCTAAGACAGATTAATCAGTATCTATCGCACATATTCAACAATAAGCTTAGGCAATATGATTCCTTGAGAATAAAAAGTTTTTTGGAAAACATTCTTGTTATTCAAAAAGTTTTTGTATTTTTGCAACAGATTGGAAGACTATGCATCTATCCTTTCTTACAAGACATTAAAAATTAAAAAATAAAAGAGCATAAGAAAATACATTTTAATAACATATTAATAACATAATAAGAAATCGCGTTTGCTATTTATTCGGTTGATTCCTGAAACCTGAGAAATTTCATAGAAACACCTACCGAAAGAATAAGTCTGTAAACGTCTGCGCTTTGGTGTGGACGGGACTTATCGGTATGTGTGGGCTTTCTCAGGGCCTTGGAATCAGATAATTTGCCGTTCACGCCATTTTATCTTTTCCATAGTCCACCTAAGAAATCCCACGATTCCACCGCTAAGATAGTTTTCGCCCAATTAGCGCTTCAAAATGAAAAGACTCCATTCATTAGATGGGAGAGTTGTATCCATACTCTTCCTCTTTGGTGGTGTTGTATCCGTACATGCACAAGATAGCTTGTACCATACAACACTATCAGATTCTGTTGTCTCAGACAACACTCATCGTCTCAAGTTGAAAACATTAGTTGTACCCATTATCCTCACTGGAACCTCAGCCTTCTATGTTCATAACGGATGGTTGACCAAACAACGTGAGAACATACAAGACAAATTATCAGCCAAGGGGAAACATAAGGTAAAAATCGACAATTACATGCAGTACTCCCCCATGCTTGCCGTTTATGGTCTCAACTTATTAGGTATTGACGGAAAGCATAAATTTTGGGACAGAACTGATATTCTTGCCTTTTCATATGCCACCATGGGAATAATCGTAAATGGTATGAAATATGCTTTTAAAGAAAAGCGTCCTGACAACAATGCCCGTAATTCATTCCCATCTGGACATACAGCAACAGCCTTCATGGGAGCTGAATTTCTATACCAAGAGTACAAAGATATTTCGCCGTGGATAGGATATTCTGGCTATTTGATTGCAGCTACTACTGGATATTTAAGAATCTACAATAATCGCCACTATCTCAATGATGTTGTTGCAGGAGCTTATATTGGCATTATCAGTACAAAGTTTGCATATTGGCTTTATCCGAAAGTATTCACTAAATCCAAATGCCATCACTCTAACTTTCATACGATAAGCACACCTTTCTATGCAGATGGTACAGTTGGTGTAAATGTCTGTATGTCTTTCTGATTAATTTGTCAGTTTCTATTAGCGGAACTACATGGAAAGTAATATCTGTTGATGATGAAGACTTTAACGTCAACGAAAACATTACTTTTCATAAAGATGGAACAGCCACATTGTCAGCACATTCATGGATTCCAATAAAATGGATGTTCAAAGACAACAACTTGGTATTGTTTTTTGACACAGACTATACAAAAGGTAATTTCTCTATAAAAGGAGATGCTGCTACATATCTTTATGTATGGGAGTCAACAGAAGACAATACCCTTTACACTATGACACTTCAAAAGCAATAGACAACACGAAAAGAGCAGAAAGCAAACTGGAATCCAGCTACTTTCTGCTCTTTTAAGAATATATCTTCCTCTGTTCTTCAACCAAAGAACTACCTACTTCTTATTTCAGATTCTTATCCAGAAACTCCAGCATTTTCTCCTGTGCCTTCAGTCCGCAGGAATGAGGAATTTCCCAAAGCTCCGTATCCAGTAGATTATCTGCGCCCTGACTCTTCCAAACCTTGTGCATTTCGGCGAAAGCATCTTTTACACCAGGTACAGGGAAGAGCTTATCTTTTGTGCCATTGATGAAAAGCATCGGCTTCGGACAGGCGAGAGAGGCGATGTGAGGATAGTCGAGATACTGGCGAAGACCCGGAATGCAATTCGCAAAGCCGCCATTCTCCTTTCTTCCGAATCTCCGGGTAAGCTGAGCGTCCGTAGTAATCATCCAACAGATAGAAGCACCCGCCTTGATTCTATCCGATAAGGCAGAGAGCATCCACGAGCGATAGGCTCCCATCGAACACCCCACGCATCCGATACGCTTCGCATCCACCATCGGCAGCGAAGCCAGGAACTCGGTGCTGGAAATATCATCGTAAGTCATGAAGGCAGAGAGGTCTCTACCCAGCATCATCATGTTGCCGGCTATCAGGTCGTATTTGTTTCTATCCACGCCCTCCTTTCGTCCCCGTTCTCCCCACATCGGAGCATCTGCCGAAAAGACCACGTAGCCATGCTTCGCCAGATAATCGCCCACGTACTGATTATCGTAAAGTTGCTTTGCCCACGCATCCGCATCATCCAGAATCTCCTGACAGAGCGCCTGCTTCGTAGGGGAATCTTTTTCTTCCGGAGTAAAGAAAGGGCGAATCATCTTCTCCTTTCCGATAAAGAGATGAGCGCCATGATCATGAAGCGCATTGACTGTTGGGAATGGTCCCTTGCCATCCGGAATCAGGAGATAAGCCGTAATACGGGAATAGGCGTTGATATTGAAGGCGATTTTCTGCGCCTTATATCCGTCTCTCTGTTCCTCGCCCAAAACTTCCATATCCCAAGCCGCAGCCGCTTTCGGAGGCGTCATCATGCATTCGAACACCTTCGCCCTTGCCGTCTTTTTCCACTTCTTGAAGTTCTTAATCGGACTGTTGCCCCAAGCCATCGGATAGGTCAGTTCCTTCTTCAGCGTTTCTACATAGGTAGGAATCTCTCCCTGCCATTCATACTTCTCCCGCTTCTGAAGCTTCGGCTTCGGAGAGGTCTGAGCAAGCGCCACAGAGGTCTGCAACAATGCGATGATACTATATGTGATAATCCTTTTCATTCTCTTGTCTTGTTTTGTTAGAAATCTTTCTTCCTGTTTATAAGATTAGTTATTGTTTGCAAAATTAAGAAATTATCCGCAAAAAGAGCCCAATAATCTCGATATTTTTGCGTACCTTTGCCTAAAACATTTATAAATAACGGATAAAACATCATCAAATAGAAAATAAAGACATGAAAATAGCAGTTTTTTGTTCAGCAAATAAGAATATCGACCCCGACTTCTTCACATTGACTGAAGAGATGGGAAAGTGGATGGCTGAGAACGGCCACGACCTGGTTTTCGGCGGCTGCAACTCCGGTCTGATGGATTGCATCGGCAAGGCAGTAAAGGCGAATGGCGGCAGAATCATCGGTGTGGTTCCTACGCTAGTAGAGCGAGGCGGCAGAACCTTCCCAGACCTCGACATCGAGATTCCGTGTGATAATCTCAGCGACCGCAAGGACCTGATGCTCGCCCAGAGCGACATCTTCGTAGCCCTTCCTGGCGGTGTCGGCACCCTGGATGAAATCTTCACCATCGCTGCCGCCCACACCATCGGCTACCATCACAAAATGGTGATTCTCTACAACATGAAAGGCTTCTGGAACTCCACCATCGCCCTATTGGATGACATGGCTGAGAAAAGCATGATTCGTGGCGATTGGCGAGATGTAATAGAAGTAGCGGATAACCTGGAAGAGTTAAAGGCGATAGTTGAAAATTCCCATTAATATGATTTTTCGGCAAACTTGCACATTTTTGATATTAAGGAAGGAATAGAAACCTATAAACGAAATACTCAGAAACAAAAGAAAGGGCGGAAAAACAACTGTTAACTGTTAACTCTGTTAACCCCAGTTGTTCTTCCGCCTTTGATATTTTCTTCAAGACCATCTATCCCTTATTTTCTTTCCCCAAAAGGAAATCGGAGAGACTCATCATCAGAATGCCTTCTTCATTATAACCCGAACGATACCTATCCCCTACGATTATCAGTTTGCGGAAGCCATCGTTTACATTCAAAAGAGAAGCCTGCTCCTGATTTACCTTCTCCTTATCAGGCAAGGCGTAAGCCGACTGGATATAGAGGCGTTCATCATGACGGTTCACCACGAAATCTATCTCAAGATTCCTACGCTGCAGCTTGCCATTCTCATCCCGCTTGAAGCTCTCCACTGACCCCACATCCACAGTATAACCCTGCTTTCGCAACTCGTTATAAACCACATTCTCCATGATATGGGTGAATTCTATCTGTCGGAAATCTACCACGGCATTTCTAATACCGATGTCCTCGAAATAATACTTGGTACCAGTACCAATGTATTTGCGCCCCTTCACATCATAACGCAAAGCCTCGCTGATGATGAAGGAATCCTGAAGGTTCTCCAGATACCTGCCAATAGTTCTAGTACCGATTTCCACTCCTCCAACAGATTTGAACGTATTAGAAATTCTCTGCACATTCGTACAGGAACCAATCGTAGAAGCCAGAAGGCGCACCAACTCGCGCATTCCATCAGAATTCTTCAGCCGATTACGCTCCAAAACATCCTTCAGATAAACGGTCTCGTAAATCTCTCGAAGATAGTTCTGCTTGGCTTCAGGGCTTCCTATTTGCGCCACAGCAGGCAATCCACCATAAAGATAATAGGTTTCCAGGGCTTGGCGCTCCTCTCCTCCTACCACTTCATAATATTCAGAAAAACTCAGCGGATGAATGCGGATTTCCCAACCTCTGCCTCTGAACTCTGTGATTACATCCTTTGACAAGAAACGGGCATTGGAACCAGTAACATAGACTTCGGCATTCTCCACATGGAGATAAGAGTTGAGCACATCCTCAAATTCCTTCACCATCTGAACCTCATCCAAGAGAATATAATACCTATCCTTATCTTTCATCTGAGCATCTATATGCTCCAGCAAAGCATCAGGGTCACGAAGTTTCTTGTTTCTACGGTCTTCAAGATTTACTTGTATGATATGATCTTCCGCAACACCTCTTTCAAGCAAATGCTTGCGGAAGATGTTGAAGAGAAGGAAGGATTTACCACAACGGCGAATGCCGGTGATAATCTTTATCATCCCATTGCCTTCTGCCAAAATGAGTTCTTTCAAGTATGCTTTACGTTCAAAATACATAGTTTATGACGTTTTTTTGTGTCAAGACACGGTTTTCGGTCGCAAATATACGTTTTTTACTCGATAACGCCAAACTTTTTCATCGATTTAACTCTTCAGAAACATAAAAAAGGGGCACGATTGCTCGTGCCCAATAGCAGAAATCTTTAAGAAGGCAAGTACTGCCATAGTTGCCTAATCGATGAGATGCAGAAAACCACATCAATATCTAAATTTTTTTATTTGCCGTAGCAAATAACAAAGAATGCTTTTAATGCTTAATAAATATGTGTACTCTGAAACATACCATTAAAACTAATGCTAGAAGAATTTTTTCTATCATAATTTTAATTTTTTAAGTTATTAAAAATATTCATCTGCGAATCTTAGATTCATCTATAGTTCAGCATATTATAACCAAACTAATCTTTTTGATAAGGCATCAATATTTCTAAGTTCGGGACAAAGTTACAATTTTTTTTTGTACAATTGACGAGTTTAACATTTTTTATGCAGGATTTACTAGGATTCAGATCAGGGTGAGAATAGTATAAGCGCAAAAGACACATCACCTAACTACAGAATGATATGGTATAGATTATACACTCATGCCATTGGTCTGTTACAATTATTCATTATATCTGATTTCTGCATAGAAAACATACAGTATCTTCGACAACGAACCTAAAATTCTTACAGGATAGTTGTCGAAGATACGAAGATGCTGAGGCTTTACTAATACAACGCATTTATCGTATAAACCATCTGCGTCTAAGCAACCATCCTTACCGTGGTGGCAGCAGAGACTCTATGTCCTTATTTGAACTACAAAAACTACTTTTAACAAAAGCAATTTGTCCGAACTAGGGGGTATTTAATCTATATTCCACTGTGCATCAGAATCACCTTCATACCATGTTGTATCATTCTCATAAAAATCGTTTTCTTCCTCGTACAGACTTTCTTGCCGCCAGTTTTCATCTTGTTCTTCTAGACGTTCTAATTCTCTATTTATAAAACCCTCAGACGAAACATTTTCTTTTTCGATTTTTGCCAATATTGTCATAATCCTTTTCTTACCATTATATTTTTGTTTCATCTGTTCAATAACTTGAGACTCTATGTACAAAGAATGATTTTGTAACAATTCAATAATAAAAGAGCTCTTAAATAGAACCATATTCTCAAACGTTTTATTACTATTATCGTATTCAAGAAACTCTGGCTCATAATAATTACTAAACGCAAATAAAGGCTTCAAATGATCTGTCATATTTTCTATGACACTATAACTAATCGCAAGACTTAATGCCCTTTGAATTTTCATTTTATAATCTTCTTCTATATAAAATTCATTTGAAAAGCGTTCAAAATGTAAAAGATACAAATATCCAGAATCTATTAATTCTATTATTTTTTCCGGATATTTTTCTAACATCCACAAGATATTCATACCCGTATACTTTCCCTGTGAAATAGTATAAAAGATACCAGGTACAGCATGTATAACACGCCCAAAGAAGTCTCTACCAGTCTCTGCTTCTAATGTGTACTCACGCAAATCAACAACAACACAAGGTGTTGGTTTTGCAAAATACAATTCAAATGCTATAGTTTTATTTTCATTATAATAATCTTTTCCAAACAGTTTACTTTCTTTATATCTACAGAAAGAATAATAATTATCTGTATAGAATATATTTTTATAGAATGAAGAAAATGGGTCAAAAATCTCTACCTTATAGTTTCTTTTATCCAGTATTGTAAAAGGACTCCAAACTTTCTTGGTGTATCCTTTTTTTTGTCCACATTCATAAGTAAACTCAGAAGAAATCAATTTATTACAAAAAGAAATTTCATCATTACATATTCGAACGTTAGGGAAACCATTTGCAGAATTTGTAAAAGAAGTATGACCATCTGCATATATTAAATGCGTTTTGGCATTTAAATCAAATATTCCATATTTTGTGGCGTATATTGTTTTTTGAACCTCTTCTTTGAGCTCTATGCGATTATAATCCATATCATCAAGAAAATACTCATCATAACAATCATTAGGATTAATATTATCTTCTAACTCACTTTTTAAGAATAGATACCTATTCTTGAAGGCATAATTTGTAATTCCATTAAGATTTCCAGAATATATCTCTTTCAATTGGAAACTCTCATCAATTTGAAATAAAGAACCAACTCTCTCACATTTATCAGTTAAATGCGACAAGATTATATAATCTGTATAATCAAATTTAAATTCATTTCTATTTTCGAAAAAAGCATCTAAATCTACGAAGTCATTTTCTGAAGAATATGTAACTATTCTTTTTATATCTATTGGTCCTAATCCACACAAATCGTTACGAACTACACTATCAACTGTTTTTTTTTCTGAATCAGAAACTATATTGACATTTAAAAAAGAACCTTTTTTATTTATTATATAGGAAGCAGTAAACTCGTCTTCACTGTCGTTTAATTGTTCTTGATTAACATGCAGATATATACAAGAATATCCATTAATAAACTTACCAAAAGCAATCTGACGACAAAAAATTGCTCTTTTTATTTCTTCAATCATAACAGAAGAAAGTACATCATTAAACTCTAAAATTTCCATTGCAAACTATTGTCTTAAAATTACCACACCCATCTACCCCTATTGAAATACTCAATAAGTGTATCTACTATTACCTTGCTTGCTATTCACAAAGTTTTCTTTTTAAATTAAGAATACCTCAAGTAAACTCAATTGTTATTAGAGCCCCAAACCACGCCTCAACCATCGCCATGACTCATAGCAAAGTGTCGGCACTCGGCGTGAGCAGAATGGGTATCTGCGTGCAAAGGTATATAAAATATTTGAAATGCCACTCCTTTTCCAGGAACTTTTTTAGAGAGAAAAGCAAAAAAGATAGATGTGGGGGCACACAAGAATGGAAAATGAATGCTCGGAAACAAAAGAAAGAGCGGAAAAACAACTGTTAACTGTTAACTCTGTTAACCCCCAGTTGTTCTTCCGCCCTTAAACTTTTATTCCGCCAGCAACTTCTCAGCCATCGCCTTACCCAGCGCCTCGCACTGCGCCTTCACCTCTGGAGTAATCGCCTGCTTCATATCCACCGGCTCGCCCACTGGCTCGTAGTGGAGCTTGGTTTCGTTCCACTCCTGAATCTTAGCCACAGCCTTGCTTGCCCAGCAATGAGAACCGTACCAGCCAAGGAGATGGTTCTTGATGTCCTTATTGGCAAGCTCGGAGAGGAGAACCTCCATCTCGTGATAAAGACCGGCATTGTAGGTTGGAGCACCTACGATAAGACCCTTGTAGCGGAAGATGTCGCGCAGAATGTAGCTGTGGTGAGTCTTCGAGATATTGTACATTACGATGTTCTTCACGCCTGCCTTGCTTGCTGCACGGGCGATGATTTCGGCCATACGCTCGGTGTTGCCGTACATGGTGCCGTAACAGATAACCAAGCCTGGCTCCGTCTCGTACTTCGACATCTTATCATACATGCCGATAACCTTCTCAATATGCTCGTGCCAAACAGGACCATGGGTTGAGCAGATGTAATCCAAATCCACGCCAGCCAACTTCTTCAAGGCATTCTGAACAGGGATTCCATACTTACCCACAATGTTTGAGTAGTAGCGAACCATCTCCAGCCAGAAAGTCTCGCAGTTGATTTCCGTATCAATGATTCCGCCGTTCAGCGCGCCGAAGCAGCCGAACGCATCGCCCGAGAAGAGCACCTTGTTCTTCGCATCCAGGGTAACCATCGTTTCTGGCCAGTGAACCATAGGGATGAGAACGAAGCTCAGATCGTGGTTGCCCAGAGAAAGAGTTTCGCCATTCTTCACCTCTACCACATCGTCGGTAACGCCATAGAAGCCTTCGAGCATTCCCAGCGTCTTCTTGTTGCCCACGATCTTGATGTTAGGGTAATATTTCTTGATGAGGGCGATGGAGCCGCTGTGGTCAGGTTCCATGTGGTTGATGATGAGGTAATCGATTTCGCGGTCGCCAATCACCTCGTGAATGTTCTCGAGGAACTGGGTGAAGAAATCTACCTCTACAGTATCTACCAGCGCTACCTTCTCATCATCAATGATATACGAGTTGTAGCTCACTCCGTTAGGCAAAGGCCAGAGGCCCTCAAAACGATGCTTGTTACGGTCGTTTACGCCTACGTAATAAATCTTGTTTGTAATCTCAGTCATATCTTTTATATTTTTATAATTCCTTCTTCTTTTCTTCTCCGAATTTCTTGGAAACATAATTGTAGATGTCCTTGCAGCATTCGGTGGAGAATTCTTGAGCCGAAACAAGGAGACTGTCCCATTGCGCCTCAGATAAGCCGCGGTCGATGTCCTCGCGGGTGATTCCATCCTTGATCAGTCCGAAAACGAAACCGGCATTGAAATTATCGCCGGCTCCGATAGTGCTCACCGGTTTCATCTTCTCCGAAGGATAACTCTTGGCAAAGCCGTTCTCGGCACGAACCTCTACAGGCTCAGCGCCCTGAGTGCAGATAAACTTCTTGCAGTAGAAACTGATTTCGGCATTATAAACCTTATCCGCCTCCGGTTTCTTGTAGAGGATTCCAAAGTCCTCGTGGCTTCCGCGTACGAAATCAGCCATCTCCAGGTTCTCTATCAGATTAGGCGTAATCTTCATGATTTCGTTCTGATGAGAAGCACGGAAGTTGATGTCGTAATAAAGAATGGCGCCGTGCTCTTTCGCATACTCCAGAAAGCCGGCAACCTGAGGACGGACCACAGGATTCAGAGCGAAGAACGAACCGAAGAGCACGATGTCGCCAGGATTGATTTCCGGTGTGGCAAACTCCAGCTGGTCGTGAGGATGATCCTTGTAGAAGATGTAGTCGGCATTGTTGTTCTCGTCGAGGAAAGCCAGCGAGAGCGGCGACTTCGATTCCGGAAAGATGCTCACATTGTCAGCATTCACCCCATTATCTCTCAAAAACTGAATCACATACTCTCCTATGCGGTCGTTGCCCGCCTCGCTGATAAACGAAGCATTTACGCCCGCACGACCCAACGAGATGACTGCATTGAATGATGAGCCACCCGGTACTGCCTCTATCGGCTTGCCGCCCTTGAAGATGATGTCAAGCACGGTTTCTCCTATTCCTATTACTTTGCGCATTGTTTTTGTTGTCTATATTTTATTTTTGGTGGCAAAGATAAGTCTTTTTGGCGATAATGCAAAATAAATGACCATTTTTTTGGATAAATTACATTTTCAGTGTAACTTTGCACCTTGAAATGAAATACAATACTTATACACTCGATAATGGACTCCGCATCATCCACCTGCCTTCAGACAGCAAGGTGGTGTATTGCGGTTACCAGATTAACGCCGGCACCCGAAACGAGGAGCCGGGCGAAGAAGGACTTGCCCACTTCTGCGAGCACGTTACTTTCAAGGGCACAGAACGCCGCAAGGCGTGGCACATTCTCAACTGTCTGGAGAGCGTGGGAGGCGACCTGAACGCCTACACCAACAAGGAGGGCACGGTTTATTACTCCGCCATCCTCAAGGAGCACATCGCAAGAGCCGTAGATCTGCTCACCGACATCGTTTTCCATTCGGTTTATCCGCAAGCGGAAATCGACAAGGAGGTAGAGGTAATCTGCGATGAGATAGAGAGTTACAACGATTCTCCTGCCGAACTGATTTATGATGAATTCGAAAACATCATCTTCAAGGGTTCGCCGCTGGGCCACAATATTCTGGGCACAGCCGAGCAGGTTCGCTCGTTCAAGACAGAAGATGCTCTGCGCTTTACAAGAAAGCTTTACCGGCCGGATAATGCGATATTCTTCGCTTACGGAGACATTGACTTCAAGAAGCTGGTGAAGCTTATCAGGAAGGCGCTCGCAGATGATGATTCGGGCAAGGTTGCTGAAAATGCAGCGAATTCAGTGGGCAAGCTTGCTGAGGAAAAGCTCCCACAGATTTCACAGATGACACAGATTTCAGGGGATGAGAATTCTATTACTACAGAAAAATCTGTGTCATCTGTGAAATCTGTGGGACCTGAAAATTATCCATCTGTAGGGAAAGAGATTGCCGGGCAGACGATTGTGATGCAGAAGAATACGCATCAGGCTCATGTGATGATTGGAACCCGCGCCTACGATGTAAACGACAGCCGCAGAATGCCGCTCTATCTGCTCAACAATATGCTGGGCGGACCGGGAATGAACGCCAAGCTGAACCTAGCCCTGCGCGAGCACAACGGACTGGTTTACACCGTAGAGAGTACGATGGTGGCTTATGGCGATACGGGCATTTGGAGCATTTATTTCGGCTGCGATGAGCACGACGTGAAGCGCTGCCTCCGCCTGGTTCGCAAGGAACTGGATAAGTTCATGCAGAAACCGCTGAGCGAGGCGCAGCTCAAGGCCGCCAAGAAGCAGATAAAGGGACAGGTAGGCGTGGCTTGCGACAACCGCGAGAACTTTGCCCTCGACTTCGGCAAGAGCTTCCTTCACTATGGCTGGGAGAAGAATGTAGACCGACTCTACGAGCAGGTGGATGAGATTACTGCCGAACAGATACAGGCCGTGGCTCAGGAGTTGTTTGATAAAGACAGGCTCACCACGCTGATTTTCAGATAATGTTGATTTTCAGACAAATAGCTCAAGTAATAAGAAAATAAAGAAGGCAACAACTTGGGTCGTCATGCGACTTCCCTCGTTGTTGCCTTCGTAATTTAATGAATTAAAAACTGCTTTTTTCTTAAAAACAACTAACAATTAACCTAAAAACTTAAACCTAAAAACCTAAAATGAAAATCTATAAAACCTAAAACGAATTCTTAACAATCTATATATGAAATCCCCAATCAGAATTTAGCACGAAAACTCTCAGGGGACAGTATGAATTTCAAATGAAAAGGAGTTTTTACTCTCCTCTCTGATTTCGGAAGCCCCCTTGGCTCCCTACTGTTTTTTACTCAGCTGTGCATTGCTGCCAGCCATTTTTTAATCTCGGCTCTTTTGGAGCCCTTCGCATGGCTACTCTCCGATTAAGCCAACTTGTTGCTAATAGCACCAACTTCAGCTACACATGCAACAACTACTGCGAAAATCATTCCTAATACTAACATAATCTTTTCCTTTCTTAAATTTGTTATCTTAAATATACAATCTTGTAGTTTTACCTAACAAAATCTTAACTCTCTTTATTTCTTACCTCCCGGAGGAGGATTTCTATGCTCTCTTAGCTTCGTAGCTTATTTGCCGCAGTTCATTCCGAGGTTCATACCTGCGCAAGCAACTACTGCGAATGCTACTACTGCTACTGTCATTATCCCGAACATGATCATAATCTTTTTCCTTTCTTTTAACCTCTTAATCAATCTCTTCGAGATTTTCCAGAAGTCTTCAACCGAATCTCAGAACCAGGTTCCGAACCGGTCTCAAACTTGTCTCGAATCGATTTCGTAAGTTATCCTTACTGAATCAATCTTTTATCCTTTTTTCTTTTTCTGGTGCAAAGGTACAACTTTTTGTGTGCGCACACAAATATTTTAGGAGAAAAGTTTCAAAAAGCCCTTTTTTCTTGATTAAGGTCAAGAACATTTACATTCTCATTACAAAAACGGGCTATTTTAAAGCTTTTGCCCTTTCAGGGCGACAGGCGTGCTGCCATTATTACCCAGGGCGGTGCCCTGGGCTAGGAGCTTCTGCCCTTTCAGGGCGTGCTGCTAAAACGTGAGGGGCGTGGCATTTCACCACGCCCACTCCTTTATCACCGCTACGCAGCCACTCCTGGCGTTCCGTAGTGCCCATACTTGGCGATGAAACGGGCGGTCTTGGTGAAGGTGCCGTCCTCGTTCTTCATGATGAAGCCACGCTTCTTCCAGTTGCACAGCAGGATGGCAAGTTTCGTCTTGGTGCCATGAACCTGACAGATGTTCTGAATCTCAGTCTTGTCAAAGGTGTCATGAACGTAGAGAAGAAGATTGCTCACACCGGGAGTATGACACACAGAGCGGCTGTCTGCATCTATCGCCTCCTGCATCTGATTGCCGAAGAAACGCATCTTGCACCACAAATCATACTTCACGCTCCATACGATAAAATCCTCTATCGCCTTCTCCCACTTCTCGCCATTCGCCAGATAAAGCACCATCGCGCGGCGGAAACCATTCGCCAGGCCACGCTTGGCAAACTCGGCGTAAGGCTTGTTGTAAGCCAGCTGAGCCATCTCCATAATCTCATTCTCCAGGCGCTCGATAAGCTGGCGAGCCTTACGGCACTCCTTGAAACCGCTGGCTGCGTTCAGCTGCTGGATGTAAGGAGAAAGCTGCGACTTGAACTGCGCATCATAACTGCCCACCTCCGGACGCGGAGAGAAATCGGGACGGATGATGGTGGCGAGCGACAGGCGGCTCACGGCTCCATCAGCCACCTCACGAACCGAGAAGAACTTCTGCGTAACGGCAATGGTGCTCGAAGCATTCCAGTTGAAACGGGTCTTTACGCGGGCTGTAACGCTCTTGGTTCCTACTCGCTCCTGGCCGTCCTCTGAATTGTCCCAGCAGAGGCGAATCAGCTGGCTAGGGTCATTAAACTTCCTGAGCATGTCTACCTCGTCCATCTTGCAATAGAGATAAGCATCGCCAGCCTTCTGTACATCGTCGAGACGCTGGATGTAGGCAGCGCGGGTAAGGTCGGGCGAAACGATGCGGATGCAGATGTCTTCCGGGCGCACAGGCTTCTTCTTGTTGTCGCCCATGGTATTCACCTCGTCCTTCCAGTCCTGCTCCTTCTGGCGGTTCACCTTATCCATCTGAACCAGGTCTTCGATGATGCATTCGATAGGTCCGTTGACGAGCGATTTGCCTGACGACATGGCTGCAATGAGCAGATTCATCATCGCCGCCTCGTGCACCTGATTATCCGTGTAGCGGAAGGTTACGCCCTTAAGATGAGCGGCAAGCGCAGGGAAGACCGCCATTGCCACAGCCGCCTTGAAATCGGCAGGCACCTTGCTGGTGAGCAGCTTGATGAGCTTAGGCAGCTTGGCTGGCAACTGAGGAGGAACATCGGCATAGATTCCCGCCTTCTCGGTGGCCTGCTTGGCAAGATGATTCTTGCGGGCAGTCTCTACAGCCTGCTTTACCAAATCCGGAATCGCGGTAGATTGCGCCACCTTGCAGGCATTCTCTACGGTGGCGAACGCCTTCGCCTCGTCTTCGCCAAAGGTTTCTATTACCTGCTTGATCCAAGCCGCCTCACTATTACAGATGTATCTTAGCAGGCAGGCTTCACGATAGATGAAGTTGTTGCGGTTGCCGTGGACAGGAGCGCCGCCCATCAGCTCTACCAGCGCCTTCACAATCTCCCCGTAAGGAACGCCGTCGTAAGTCTGCTCATACTGCACGGCATTGGCAGCCCGTCTCGCCTTCTCCTCCTCGCTCTCGATGGGTTCGAAATCTACGGTTGGAGCAGAAGATGCATTCTGAAATGCCTGACTCTGAGAAGATGCATTCTGAGAGGCTCCTGACCGGGCTGAATCTACATCCAGCGGACGGCCGTCTATATCCAGTCCTCTCTTGCGGTAAGCCTCACGGTATTCAGCCACGTCTTCCTTATCCAGGCGTTTGTACCAGTCGTCGGCAGTATAAATCTGGCTTGCCGCATCGGTGATGAAGATGATGCGCTCCGGGGTTACGCAGCTAGGGTCTTCGGTGGCGTGGATGAGTTTGCAGAAGGCGCTCTGAGCCTCAGCGATAGTCATTCCTACCGGGATGCGGATATCGATGTGGGCCTTGTTGCGGGCTGAGCGCTCGATGTGGAGCACCTTTCCCTTCCAGAGTTCGATGTCTTCGGCTGAGAAGATTTTCTCTCTGAAGAGCTTCTCTGTAGGCTCATCAAACATTCCGTTCAGCAGTAGAGCTTTCTTCACCGCTGGCTCAACCTCCTCAGGATTATCAATGTCTACGGTTGTCTGGAAGGTGAAGGCCTCCGGGTCGATGAATTTCTGGGCGCGATGGTCTTCGAGGAAGTGGAAGTAGTGAGGTGAGCGGAAAGGCAGCTGCTTCTTGAGGTCAGTAATCTTGCGGTCGAGCTGCTGGTAAGTCTCTCCCGCCTTCATCTCCTCCTGCATCATCTGGTTCTGCTGGGCGGTGAGGTCACGGATCTGACCAACGAGCTGTGCGAGCCAAGGCTGCTTGGTGAGTTCGGTGTAGTAATCGAGGAGATGGGATGAAATCTGTCCCATGTTCGCTCTGCGGTTAGGGTTCATTGCGATGATGCGACTGCTGAGCTGCTTGCATTCATCAAAGGTTAATGATTTTTGTGTCATAAATCTATATTTTTTTTAGTTGTAATAGACAGGCTCTTTTTGCAGAAACCTGCCGCCTTCCATTCTGAAAAGCGGTGCAAAGATAAACAAAAAAAAAGCCGTTTGCAAGTTTTTTCTGGGTTAAAAAAGCAGGGGTATAAAGAGGGGTATAAAAAGGTATAAAAGTATAAACAAAGGGTATAAGAGGGGTATATTAATACCCCGCTAGCTACCATCACTCGCCATCATCTCGTCATCTTTCATGGTGTTCGAGGTTGGCACTTTCTCATCCACCAGTTTCGGCAAGATTTCCCTCAAGTTCACATTCTCCGAACTGGCTGTTGTTCCCATAATCATCTTGAAAGCATTCACAATATCACAATAACGATTGAATCTTTCCTTGCTTACCGAGCCCAACTCACCTGAATCAAGTTTCCACCATTCCAGAGCCGCATATTCGAAAGGTGCAGATTTCGCCTGCGTAAGATCCTTCCATTTGCAGAGCGGAGCACGCTCCGTATTCTCCGGAGGTAGTTTTTCATACAGGTGGGCCAGATGTTTGCAGAAGGCTGTAGGAGCTCCCATATCGAATAGCCCCCACCCGTTTAAGAGTCGGAACACAGGGAACCAGTCGGATTGCTTTTTCACCAGCAATTCAGGACAGCCTTTTTTCTTATAAACCGCTATCTTCGGAATTACCAAATCAACCAGTTCCATGAATTTTTCTTTCTTCACTTCGTTTGAAGGCTTGGCACCCACCGCCTTCATCGCCTTCATCGACTCCTCATCGCCGTGCTTGCCCCACTGCTTCACATCGTCCACCCTGCCGTTCATAATCATCAGCACGATGCCCGAGAGCAACTGGAGCATCTTCTTTCTTGGCACACGCTTATAGAACACCTGACGGAGGAAATCTACAGGGTCGGCCTTGAATGTTGGGTAGAGATTGTGGGGGAAGGCGTGCAGCTGCTGTTCTATGGCGTCCAGCTGGTCTTTATAATCGTAGGTGCCCGTCTGCTTCTTCTTGATGGCATTCGGGGCTTCTACGAAGAAAGAATAGGCCGCACGCTCGCGGTAAGCCGAACTGGTGATGAATCCCATCTCGGTAAGCAAAACGGCCCGGAGTCGCTGCAGTTCCTCATCGTCTATCTGCTCCAGCTTATGAAGAATGCGGCTTCTGGCCTGCGTCATTTCGCGGGAATAATCGCTGCGCTGGATTTCGAGGAAACTGCTGAGCCGCTCTCTTGCCTCAGAAAGGCAATCGGTAAGCTCCTCGCGCAGCATCGCCTCAGTTTCTGCATCAAGAGAACGGTTCTCTGCCTCAGAAGAGGTTTTATCAGATGCAAAAGAGGAGTTATTGGATGCAGAAGAACCTTCATCCGAAGCGCCTTCAGAGAGCGTATTCCTGAGGCGGATGATGCTGTTGATGACGCCTTCGAGCATCATGGTGCAGTCGCTGAAGCGGGTGAGCTGTTCGATGGGCAGCACAGGACCGGAGTATTGCCAGTCATCATAAATCTTATCATCATATATTTCGCGGCGCGCCTGCTCCATCTCCTCATCAGAAACATCAGAGAGCGCCCTCACCATGAGCTGCAATCCAGCCTTATCGCCCTCGTTCTTGCTGTTGCAGCCTATGCAGCGGGTGCGCAGGTTCCGCTCCTTACGGGCGATGATGAGGGCGCGTACGTCCTCGCCTTCCAGGGCTGAAACATAGCCTATGAGCTGCTGTTTGTCATAAGCTTTCACCGCCAGCATGTCGAAGGTGTTGGCGTCATCGGGCACGAGGCAGATGGTTCTCCCCTCTGCTTCTTTAGCATACTCTACCTCATGGCCTTTCACGTCATTATGGGTGAGTCCTACGATATGGAATGTGAGATTCTTCATTTTATGTTGTTATTATTGTTTTTACGTTTGTTTGCAGTCAGGTTACAAAAGTAAGGTTTTTCGATGAAACCACCAAGCATTCTTGTTTAAATTTCCTAAAAGAGGGGACAGAGAAGCCGAGGGGGTTAACAGGGTTAACAGTTAACAGCCGTTTTTTGCATGGCCCCCTCGCGTACCTTATTATATAATAATATATATATACTTATTTTTATATAAGTGTGTGGATGGAAGTATGCATTATTGGGGTGTTAACTGTTAACCTGTTAACCTTTTGCTCTCAGAGCGCCCTTCTTCCATCAGAAATGCGTTCTCTCCCGATACTTGTTAAAGATGGCTGGCTGAGCCTTGTCAGAAAAAAGCTCAAACGCCCTGCTACAGCCCGTTTTACGGGCTTATATGATGGCTAGAGAGAGGCATAAATGATGGCTGATACGAGGCTTAAATGATGGGGGAAGGGGGCTAAATGATGCCTCACGAGGGGGATGGATCATGCATCGCGAGGGAAGAAATATTGCATCGCGACGGAAGAAATGTTGCGTCGCGACGGAACGGGGAATGCATCGCGATGCAGAAAAAAGGGCTTTTTAGAGCGGAAAACTATGAGTTGCGGGGCAGAAAACTATGAGTAAGTTTTGTTAACGGGAGGGAAAACAACAAGGCGATACTCTTCTCTTATAGGAAGAATATCGCCTCGTTGCCTTCATTAAAAAGGAGGTCAAGGATGCTCATATTGGGCTGAAAACCGTATTTCTGCTCGTAAACCTGGTAATAGCGCTTCGACTCGAATTCAGGGTCAGGAAGAGGTTTCTTGGGGCGAATCGCATCGCGGAAATCCTTGATTGGAGTGTTGAGTGTTGAATGTTGAATGTTGAATTGGGCTTGCGCCTCAGGGCTATCGAATTGGCTTTCCCTTCGGTCGCCGAACGTTGTTTCTTCACTCTTCACTCTTCGTTCTTCGCTTTCTATGCTCTTCACTTTTCGTTCTTCACTTAAAACGTATTCGTCAGTAACGCTTATCTTCGGACGGATGTCAAGGAGCTCTATCATCTTCGCGGTTGTCTCCATGTTGAAATCGAAGAGGAACTCGTATTTCTTCTCGTAGAAAGGGCGGATGTCGTCCTGATAATACTCGAAGAAAGGGCTCTCGCCATAGGCGGAAAGGAGCGCATTCCAGTGCACGTGGCGCCAGTTGGCGTGGTCGGAGATGCGGATGTCCTTCATCGACAGGGAGATGTCGTGATTGGTGGGGATGGTGAGCGAGAGGGGGCCGTTGGTGGTAGGGATGAGCATGCGGTTACGATAGGTTTGCTTGATAAAGCTCTCGTGGCGCTCTATCAGGCATTCATCGTAGCGGTTCAGCTTCTGGTACCACTGGATGGGGCCGAAATATGTGGAAGAAAGAAGGGCTTTCAATTTCTGCTTTGTTATGAAGGGTTAATGATGAAGAGGGGGACGAGCGATGGAATCGCTCGGAACGGGGGCAGACGGGAGACAAGCTTCCGGCGGGGCTCTAAGCAGCGGCGAGGAGCACGAGAGAGCGAGGAGCGGCAGCGCGAGGGAGCTAGAACAGCTTAAAGGCTTTGCCTATCATCTGGTGCTTGTGAACGAGCTGCTGGCCGGTTGGCGTCTTCAAGAGATAGAAGCGGCAATCCTTGCAGCCGCAGCGCTTGCAGCAGATGGTTGGAATGACGAACTGCATGGTGTCGATGCGCAGCGTATCGCCCGGAAGCTTCTCTATCCTGCCTATGAAATGAGACTCGAAGACGCGCTTGCGGCGCTGGTTCTTGGGCTGGTAAACCACCGTATCGGTGAAAACAACCACATCGCCACGCCCGAAATTTTCGCAGTCAATCCTGTTCACTATCACCCGGTTTCCTGCCTTCAGCTGGGGCGGAAGCCCACCCTGAGGCACCGAGAAGATAGTGAAGACATAGGTGCGCACTGCCCAAGCCAGAAGCAGCGACAACACCAATGCTATTAGGAATTTGACGGCAGTCTTCAATTCTTATTTCTTTTTCTTACTTAATATTGTCTACAAAAGTGAAGAGGCGATTCCAACGGATGCCCGAGAAGCCCGGATGATCTGGGCTGTGGCTCCACCAGATGAAGATTGGCTTGCCCACGATGTGATCCTCAGGCACGAAACCCCAGTAGCGGCTGTCGGCTGAGTTGTGGCGGTTGTCGCCCATCATCCAGTAGTAGTCGAGCTTGAAGGTGTAGCTCTTCGCCTGCTTGCCATTGATGAAGATGCGGCCAGCGTTGTCTACCTTCAGGTCGTTGCCCTCGTAAACCTTGATGCAGCGCTCGTATACAGGCAGGTTCTTCAGCGTAAGAGCGATGCTCTCGCCCTTTTTCGGAATCCAAACCGGACCGTAATTATCTCTTGTCCAGCCGGTATAGGCGTTGAGCGGATAGAGGTCGCCATAGGTTGCATCCGTATTGATAGAGATGCTCTCTACGAGTTTTCTGTTCGCCTTCAGCGCCATGTAAGCCTTCTTGGTGAGAGGAATCACGCCACTCTGATTATACATCAGCAGGTCTTCGTTGGTGATTCCCAACTCATCGGCAAGGTCGATTGGGAACTCGCCCTTGAGCTTCATCTTATAAGTATACTGCACGTTATCAGGCTCCTTATTCGCCTTTCCGTTCAGATAAACGATGCGGTTCTTGATTTGCAGGGTTTGTCCTGGCAAGCCCACGCAGCGCTTTACATAATTCTCGCGGCGGTCGGTAGGACGGCTGATGATGTCGCCATACTCGCCAGGCATACTCTCGATGTAGTGGCGTCCTGTGGCGTACACCTGCTCGAAGTAGCGATAACGCTGCAGAGGAGTGAGGTGAGCCACGTCCTTAGCCAGGCCGTTCTGCTCCAGAATCTGTTCTCCGAAAGGATAGACGAGATCGTGATAGTAGTCGCATGCCTGATAGCGCTCCTCATTGACGAGCGTATCGCCTGCAGGATAGTTGAACACAACGATGTCGTTGAGCTTCACGTTGCCCAATCCCTTCACGCGGCGGTAATCCCAGTGAGGCCACTCAATGTAGCTCTTCACGTTGACCAGCGGCATGGTGTGCTGGGTGAGCGGCATGGTGAGCGGAGTTTCAGGGATGCGAGGACCGTAGCTTACCTTACTCACGAAGAGATAATCGCCCGTAAGGAGACTCTTTTCGAGAGAGGAAGACGGAATGACGTAGTTCTGGAAGAAGAAGAGGTTGATGAAATAAACCGCTACGAGCGCAAACACCAGCGCATCTACCCAGCTCATGATGAAGCGCACAGGACCTTCCTCATCCTTCCACCACTGCCAGTGAATCTTCTTGGTGATGTAAACATCGAAGATGAACGGAACCACGATGAGTCCCAGCCAGCTTTCTACCCAAACCAGAAAGAGAAGATAGAGGGCGAGAACCACTGCGAACTTCGCCCACTGTACCTTCATATTGAGTTTTTGTTTCTGCTTGTCTATCATAACTTCTGCTTAGAACTTAAATAAATCTGATGTGGTGAGCAAGCCGGAATGGTTGGCTGTGAACTCAGCTGCGAGAACGGCTCCCAGGGCGAAACCCTTGCGTGAATGGGCACTGTGCTCGATGGTAATCATATCAGCATCGCTGTCATACATTACGGCGTGGATTCCCGGAACCTCACCATCGCGTACGCAGTTGATGACCAGGTCTTCATCGGTGATGTTTGCATCGCCCTCATCGTGATGACCATCCTCAGTCCAGTAAGTAACGCCACGCTTCCAATCCTTCTTACGGTCGATATTGTCGATGATTTCCTCGGCAAGGGTGATAGCTGTTCCAGATGGCGCATCGAGCTTATGAACGTGGTGGGTTTCCTGCATGCATACTGAGTACTGTGGGAAACCATTCATGATTTTAGCTAGATAGCGGTTTACGGCAGAGAAGATAGCCACACCGATGCTGAAGTTAGACGCCCAGAAGAGGGTCTGCTTACCGTCGGCGCAGAGTTTCTCCACGTCTTCCTTATGGTCTTTCATCCAACCTGTAGAACCTGAAACCACCTTCACGTTGTGTGAGAAAGCCTTCAGATAGTTGCCGTAGGCGGCAGTAGGGTTGGTAAACTCAATGGCTACATCGGCAGAGCAGAACTCCGGGCTGTCGATGTCTTGAGGGTTATTCACGTCAATCTTACAAACGATTTCGTGGCCACGCTGCAGGGCGATCTCCTCGATCATGTGTCCCATCTTTCCGTAGCCGATCAAAGCAATTTTCATCTTTATCTATTTTTATTTTTGTTCTTATTTCTAAACCTTTCGGCAAAAAAAAATGCAAATGAGCGCAATGAAAGCTGCTTTCAAATTGCCGAGTGCAGCTTTTTTTATGCAAAAATACACATTTTTCTTCGAAAAACCTTGAAAAATCCTTGTTATTATAATAATAAATAGAAAATTTTGGTTATTTTTGCAGTGATTTAAGGCTTTTAGCCTCATTTAGTAACTAAAAAAGAGAAAATTATGAGCAGATATATATTTGAGACAAAGATGGAAGTAAGAGATTATGAGTGCGATATTGAGGGCATCGTGAACAATGCCAATTATCTGCACTACATGGAACATACCCGCCATCTCTTTCTGAAGGAATGCGGCCTCAGCTTTGCCGAAATGCACAACAAAGGCGTGGATGCTGTGGTGGCGAGAATGAACCTGCAGTATAAGGTTCCGCTGCAATGCGATGATGAATTCTTCTCACGTCTGTGGCTGGAGAAGCAGGGCGTGAGATATGTTTTCCATCAGGACATCTTCCGTGCCAAGGACGAGAAACTCTGCCTCAAGGCAACCGTAGAACTCGTCTGCCTCATCAACGGAAAGCTGGGCAACAGCGAGGACTACGACAAGGCATTCGAGAAATACTTCTCTCCTCAGAGTTAACAGGTTAACAGTTAACAGCTGATTTTTCAATACCCCTTCCGCACACGAGCGAAGAACTTGCGTTCCGAAAGAGGCAATCCTATAAACCATAAAAGCCGAAACATTATGGAGCAACTCCTTCATTATGTGTGGAAGCACAAGCTCTTCCCACTCTCTCCACTCACCACCACCTGGCACCAGGCTGTGGAAGTAATTGACCCCGGACTGCACAACCGCAATGTAGGGCCCGATTTCTTCAATGCCAAAATCAAACTCAACGGAACCCTATGGGTGGGAAACGTGGAGATTCACGACAAGGCAAGCGACTGGTATGTGCACGGACATGATAAGGATGAACGCTACGACAACGTTATCCTGCACGTTTGCGGAACCATCGATGTAGAGGCAAAGAACTCGAAAGGCGAGCCCCTCGTGCAGTTGCAGCTCGACATCCCCGACAACGTATCGAAACATTATCAGGAGCTGCTGAACATCGACCAGTATCCTCCCTGCTACCAGATTATCCCATCGCTCACCCGCCTCACCGTGCACAGTTGGATGAGCGCCCTGCAAACCGAGCGCTTATCGCAGAAAACCGATGCGATAGAGGCGCGCGTGAAGCAATGTAACGGCGATTGGGAAAACGCCTATTTCGTGACCCTGGGGCGCAACTACGGGTTCGGAATCAACGGCGACGCCTTCGAGCAGTGGGCCTACCATCTGCCGCTGAGGGCCGTAGACCATCATCGCGACGACCTCTTCCAGATAGAAGCCATCTTCCTGGGGCAAGCCGGACTGCTGGAACTGAACACCATTCCCGAAAGATATCAGAAAGACGCACTGAACGACGGCTATTTCTCCCGGTTGAGGAACGAATATCTCTATCTCTCGCATAAATTCTCGATGCAACCGATGGATTACAAGCAGTGGCGCTTCCTGCGCCTGCGTCCGCAGAACTTCCCTCACATCCGCATCTCGCAGTTAGCCAATCTTTATTACAACCGCCGTGCGGGGCTGAGCCAGCTGCTCGAGGCAAGCACGGTGAAGGAAGCGAAGCAGGTGCTCTCAACCAGCGTTACGGAGTATTGGGAAACCCATTATACCTTCGGCAGCACGAGCATCCGTAACGAGAAGCACCTCTCCCCTTTCTCGCTCAATCTGCTCATCATCAACACCGTGGTTCCCATCCTCTTTGCCTATGGAAGGCACCGGGGCGAGGAGAAATACTGCGACCGCGCCTTCGACTTCCTGGAGGAACTGAAGGCCGAGAATAACCACATAGTAAGGATGTGGAAGGAATGCGGCCTGCCGGTAGAGAACGCCGGGGATAGCCAGGCGCTCATACAGCTGAAGAAGGAATACTGCGACAGGAAGGAATGCCTGAGGTGCAGGATAGGTTACGAATACTTGAAGAGATAAAAGATAAAGATTATGGCTGACCAACAGGAAATACTGAACACCATTCTCCTGACAAGGCTCAATTACTTCAGCCTGGCAGGAATGCTGGAGCTATACAGAAAGGTAGGCTCCGCCACGCTCATCCTGGAGCATAAGAACAACCTCAGAGACATCCTCCCCGATGCCTCGGATAAACTCGTGAGCGCTATCCAGAACTGCGAAGAAGCCCGAAAACGCGCTGAGGAAGAGCTGGAGTACGACATACGCTACGGAATAGAACCCATTCCGATGAACGACGACCGCTATCCGCAACGCCTCAAGGATTGCGATGACGCACCCCTCATCCTCTTCTATAAAGGCAACGCCAACCTCAACCAGCAGCGCGTCATCAACATCGTAGGAACCCGCCACTGCACGCCTTACGGCGAAGACCTCATCCGCCGCTTCATCACCGACCTGAAGCAGCTCTCGCCCAACGTGCTCATCATGAGCGGACTTGCCTACGGAGTGGACATCGTGGCGCACCGCCAGGCACTCGCCAACGGCTACGAAACCATAGGCGTGCTGGCTCACGGTCTGGATGACCTCTACCCCCGTCAGCACCGGGAAACGGCGGCAAGAATGATAGAACAGGGCGGACTGCTCACCGAATTCCTTACCCGTACAAACGCTGATAAGATAAACTTCGTGCGCCGCAACCGCATCGTAGCGGGAATGTCGGATGCCTGCATCCTGATAGAGAGCGCAGCTCACGGCGGCGGTCTCATCACCTGCGATATTTCGCAATCCTACGGCAGAGACGTCTTCGCCTTCCCGGGCAGAATAGGTGATTACTACAGCGAGGGCTGCAACAACCTGATACGCAACAACGGCGCCACGCTCATCACCAGTGCCGAGGACTTTGTGAAGGACATGCGCTGGCAGGATGATGCCACCCTGATGCGAGCCAAGCAGCAAGGCATCGAGCGCAGCCTCTTCCCCGAGTTATCAACAGAAGAAGAGCTCATCGTCAGCATCCTCTCAAAGACAAACGACCTGCAGATCAACATCATCAGCGTGAAGTCGAACATCGACATCTCCCGCCTCACCTCCCTCCTCTTCCAGATGGAAATGAAAGGAATCATCCGCACCCTGGCAGGGGGAATGTATCATCTTTTGAAGTGAATCAAAGGAGGAGTTAAGGAGTTAAAGGGAGTTAAGGAGTTAAGACAACAGTTATGAGATACTCATGTTTTTTTGTATATCATGGCAAATTCTCATAAAAAAAGTGTAACTTTGCAACCGAAATTTTGGAGAAGGAAAATCAAGGATTATCATTTTCGAAGCATTTGTCTTAACTCCTTTAACTCCTTAACTCCTTTAACTCCTCATAAAACGATGAAAATAGGTAATATAGAATTTGGGCCTCAGCCCCTCTTCCTCGCTCCAATGGAAGACGTAACAGATATTGGTTTTCGCATGCTCTGCAAGCGATTCGGAGCCGCCATGGTTTATACTGAGTTCGTATCGGCGGAAGCCTTGGTGAGAAGCATCAAAAGTACTGTCAGCAAGCTTACGATAAGCGATGAAGAGCGCCCTGTGGGCATTCAGATTTACGGCAGAACCACAGAGGATATGGTGGAAGCTGCCAAAATCGTAGAACAGGCGAAGCCGGATGTGATTGATATTAACTTCGGCTGCCCAGTGAAGAAGGTTGCAGGAAAGGGTGCAGGAGCCGGAATGCTCCGAAATATCCCATTGATGCTGGATATTACAAGAGAAGTGGTAAAGGCGGTAAACGTGCCGGTAACCGTGAAAACCCGATTGGGATGGGATTGCGAGAACCTCATCATCACCGACCTTGCTGAGCAGCTGCAGGATTGCGGAATCCAGGCGCTCACCATCCACGGCAGAACCCGCAGCCAGATGTACACCGGAGAAGCCGACTGGAGCCTCATCGGAGAGGTGAAGAACAATCCCCGCATCCATATTCCTATCATCGGCAACGGCGACATTACTACCCCAGAGGAAGCCAAGCTTGCCTTCGAAAGATACGGCGTAGATGCGGTGATGATTGGCCGCGCCACCTTCGGAAGGCCATGGATTTTCAAGGAAATCCGTGATTATCTGGATAATACAGGCGCAACTCCATTAACCGTAGATGAGAAGATTGACCTCCTGGAGGAGCAGCTGCGCATCAACGTAGAGCGCATCGACGAGTACAGAGGCATTCTCCACACCCGTCGCCACCTTGCCGCCTCCCCTATCTTCAAAGGCATTCCCGATTTCCGTCAGACGAGAATCGCCATGCTGAGAGCCACGACCGTGGAGGAACTAACTGGGATTCTGAAAGAATGTAGGGAGAGAATCAAGGCAATAGAATAATAAAAGTATGTAAGTAAAGGGAGATTCCAACGATGATGGTTGGAATCTCCCTTTTAATTTATTTTTTATATGACAACAAAATTATCTCATACCTGCCTTTTCCAAAATGCTGCGAGCCATTATACAAAAGGGATGTTCTTCGATATTTTTGAATCCCTTAAAGTTGCGCTCGGCCTCTTCTGCATGGCGCAAAAACTCTTTTGCTTCTTTACCATGCAATGTTGGTATTGCTTTGATTGCTGTTGCCATAATCTTATCTCCTACTAATCATTATGTCAACTGCCAACCTGTAACAAAGTTAACAGGTTAACAGTTAACAGCTGTATTTTCTATACTTCTGCCTGAAATTGAAGAAACCTAGCTTCCTCAAATTATAGAGAAGGGCTTTACTTCTTCAATATTGAAGCACCTTCGAGCAGGGCGAGTGCCTTATTCTCGTTCTCCTCCATGATTTCACGCTCTCCCGGACCCTTGTCGTTGATTCCGCAGAGGTGCAGGATGCCGTGGATGATGACGCGATGGAGCTCATCATCGTAGGTCTTGCCAAACTGCTCGGCATTGGTGCGGACCGTATCCAGCGAAATCACGATGTCGCCGTTAATCACATCATTCTCATCGTAATCGAAGGTGATGACATCGGTATAGTAATCATGACCCAGATACTCGTTGTTTACTTCGAGAATCTTCTCGTCATCTACAAACATATAGCCAATCTCACCCACCTTGCGGCCATGAGAGGCAGCTACCTTACGAATCCAGGCACTCGTATCACGCTTCTTGATCTTTGGCATTTTCACGCCGTCTACATTGTATGTAATCATACGCTTCTTCCTCCTATTTTTATTTTATTTTTGGTAAAAATTCATCTACTTCTCTTCCGAAGAATCTCAGCTCCCTAACCAGCGTTGAGCTGATGCTGCTGTATCTTGGGTCAGAAAACAGCAGGATGGTTTCTACGCCGCCCAACTGCTTATTGATGTCAGCCTGCTCTCTTTCGTACTCGAAATCCTTGGCAGAACGGACGCCACGAACCAGAAACCTGGCTCCCAGGCGATGCGCCAAATCGATGGTGAGATCATCGTAAGAAACCACCTCCAGGCGATAACCCTTAGATGCATCCTCCGCATCTACCAGTTCCGAACATTCCTTCGGGAAAACAGCCTTGATATCCTCCACACGCTTCGAGATTTCCTCGCTGGCGTGCTTCAGTTTGCTCACCGCCACTGCAATCACGAGCTTGTCGAACATCGGCAAGGCACGCTCGGCAATGTTCTGATGTCCTATCGTAAATGGGTCGAATGTACCCGTAAATATTCCTATCTTCATGTTTTTCTTCACTCTTCGTTCTTCACTCAAACAAGTCTCCCTGCATAATATTGCTTGTATACGGATTTCTGCCGAGATGCTCGTAGGCAAGCGGCGTTGCCATTCTGCCTCGCGGCGTGCGCTTGATGAAACCCTCCATGATGAGGAACGGCTCGTAAACCTCCTCTACGGTGCCGCCATCCTCGCCTATTGCCGTGGCAATGGTGCTTACGCCTACCGGACCGCCACGGAACTTGTCGATGATGGTGGTGAGAATCTTGTTGTCAATCTCGTCCAAGCCATACTGGTCGATGTTGAGCGCCTTGAGCGCCATCTGGGCAATATCGTAAGTGATGGTTCCGTTGCCCTTTACCTGGGCGAAATCACGCACTCTTCGCAGCAGGGAATTGGCGATACGAGGGGTTCCGCGCGAACGGCGGGAGATTTCCACAGCCGCCTCATCCTCTATCGGCACCTTCAGGAGCATCGCACTTCGCTTGATAATCTTCTGAAGCGTAGCCGGGTCGTAATATTCCAGATGCAGATTGATTCCGAAACGGGCACGCAGAGGAGCTGTAAGCAGACCGCTTCTCGTTGTTGCTCCTACGAGGGTAAACGGATTCAAGTCTATCTGGATGCTGCGAGCCGAAGGACCCTTGTCTATCATGATATCGATGCGGTAATCCTCCATCGCCGAATAGAGATACTCCTCTACCACAGGCGAAAGTCGGTGGATTTCATCGATAAAGAGCACATCGTTGGGCTCCAGCGAGGTAAGGATTCCCGCCAGATCGCCCGGCTTATCAAGCACAGGACCCGATGTAATCTTGAATCCTACGCCCAGTTCGTTGGCGATGATGTTGCTCAGCGTGGTCTTACCCAATCCCGGCGGACCATGGAGGAGCGTATGGTCGAGTGGTTCGCCACGATATTTGGCAGCCTCAACAAAGACCTCGAGATTTTCCACCACGCCATTCTGTCCGCTGAAATCAGAAAACTTCAGCGGGCGCAGCGCCTTCTCGAATTCCTTTTCGGCAGGCGAAACTATTTCTTGTCTTATATCAAAATCTTCGTTCATTCTATGACTATTATCGATAATATGGGTGCAAAGTTACACATTTGTTGCGGAATTAAAGAAGAAAAGCCGAATTATTTTGCCCATGATTTTGCACAATCCCAAAAGATTCGTGCAGATTTGCAAGCGTTACCCTACAAAAATGTTATAATTTATCATTTTCTTGCAGAATAATTTGTTTATCCGATAGAAAAGACGTACTTTTGCACTCGATATTGAAAGCGAGGAAAGAAATAAATAAGAGAGAAATATCAGGATTTTAAAAGAAATAGAATTATGCTTAAGTTATTTCAAGGGCTCAGCAAGCTGCTGGCCAATTACACATCTATCTTCGTGATAGGTGTTGCAGTGTTCACATTCTTCTTCCCACATACCTTCGACTGGGTGCGCGGAACTACTCAAACCGTCATTCTCGGCATCATCATGCTCACCATGGGTCTGACCTTGACCACCAACGACTTCAAGATTCTGGCCCAGCGCCCGCTGGATGTCTTCATCGGAGCCTGTGCCCAGTTTATCATCATGCCGGGTGTGGCTTACACCCTGGTTCATGTGTGGCATCTTGACCCAGCCCTGGCACTCGGAATCCTGCTGGTAGGTTGCTGTCCGGGCGGCGTTTCGAGCAACATCATGAGTTATCTGTGTCATGGCGACGTAGCTTTTTCCGTAGGAATGACCTGCGCCTCTACCATTCTTGCACCGGTGATGACTCCGCTGCTGATGAAGATTACGGCAGGCGAGATTATCCATGTAGATGCTGTGGGAATGTTCATCAACATCCTCATCGTAACGATTATTCCTGTAGCCATCGGCTGCGCCCTCAACTATATTTACGGCAAGAAAGACTGCTTCCCTACCATCCAGAGTCTGATGCCGGGCATCAGCGTTACGTGTCTGGCAATCATCGTAGGCGGTGTGATTTCTACGGTTCATGATGACCTCGTAGCCCGCGGCTTATCGCTTTTCCTCTGGACTTTCGCCGTGGTTTTCTGCCACAATACGCTGGGTTACCTTCTGGGTTGGCTTGCCGGCAAATGTGCCGGATTCAATACCGCCAAGAAGCGTACCATCAGTATTGAGGTAGGAATGCAGAACGCCGGTCTTGCTACGGTACTGGCTGGCAACTTCTTCGCAGCCCAGCCTCTCGCCGTATTGCCTTGCGCCATCAGCTGCGCCTGGCACAGCATTTCCGGCACCATCCTTGCAGGAATCTATCTGAAATGGGATCGCATGCATGAGAAGAAGTAAATGACTTCTGAAAAAGATAAATACAAAAAGGTCGTGAGATTTCTGATTGAACCTCACGACCTTTTCTTATATCATTACCTCACGGGGTTAACAGGTTAACAGTTAACAGCCGTTTTTTCTATAGTTACACGAGCAAAGCACTTGAATTATTCACTCTTCGTTCTTCACTCTTCACTTAATCTACTTTCCCGTAGTCAGCAACTGTACGGCGCGCTGAACTATCTCGTTTGTCTCGTTCCAAACCTGGAAGTATTGGCTCATATCCCAGATATCTCGCGCTACAAGGGCTTTCAGCTGCAGGGCGAGGTATTTCTTCGTCTGAATTAATTCAGCCTCATCCTTTGGCTCTATCTTCTCCTTCTTGCCCTCGGCGATAATGCCATCTATCAGCGAAGAAGGAACCTCGTAGGTGGCGAGGAACTTATCGAAATCCTTATACTGGCTCTTCAGCTCCTTACGATGCGCATCGATGAACTTCAGACTGTGGTTGATGACGATACTCTTGGCTGCCAACTGACGGTGCATCTTGGTGTACTTGGTTGTATCCAGCGGCACGAAATAATCTGGCATGATTCCACCACCACCATAAACTACACGATGCTTGCGCAAGGTGTAATACTTCAGACTGTCTGAAAGATGGATGCTGTCCTGATTGGTGAACTCGCCATGCTTGTAACGCTTGTCCAGATCCATCGCATAATCCAATCTGTCACCTTTCTTATAAGGCTTCTGGATGCATCTGCCGCTAGGCGTATAGTAATGGGCGATAGTGAGACGAATCTCGCTGCCATCATCGAAGGTCAGCGGACGCTGCACCAATCCCTTGCCGAAGGTTCTGCGACCAACCACTACGCCACGGTCCTGATCCTGGATGGCTCCGGAAACAATCTCGGCGGCAGAAGCGGTAAACTCATTGGTGAGCACCACCACCTTGCCCTTGCGCCATCTACCGTTAGCCTGCGCCTTATATTCCTGACGAGGCGCAGCACGACCGCTGGTATAAACGATGAGATCTCCCTTCTGCAGGAACTCGTTGGCTATCTGAGCCGCAGCTTGAAGATAGCCTCCACCATTATCCTCAAGGTCGAAGATAAGGTCCTTCATTCCCTTCTTTTTCAGCGAATCCATCGCTATTGTTACCTCTTTATGACTGGTAAGACCGAAGCTTCCCAATCGGATGTATCCGATGCCCGGACGAATCATATAAGCCGCATCCATCGTAGTTACCGGAATTTTATCGCGCTTTACCTTGAAGATGAGTTTATCCTTGATGCCACGGCGCACAATGGTAAGGTTCACCGTTGTTCCCTTAGGACCACGAAGGCGCTTCATGATTTCCTCCTTGCTCATCTTGATGCCCGAAATGGCAGTATCGTTTACAGCCACAATGCGGTCGCCGGCAATGATTCCCACCTTCTCAGAAGGTCCGTTCGTAACCGGCTGGATAACGAGCAGCGTATCATCTACCATGTTAAACTGCACGCCAATGCCATCAAAACTGCCGTTCAGCGGCTCGTTCATCGCCTTGGTTTCCTTGGCTGTAGCGTAAGAAGAATGAGGGTCGAGCTTTTCGAGCATGCCTCGGATGGCGTCCTCTACGAGCTTATTCTCATCCACACTATCCACATAAAGGTTGGTAATGGCGATTTCAGCCCTTCCCAACTTCTCTATCGGGCTGTTCTTGCCCATCTTGATGCGCAGCTGGGCACTGGCAGAAGTTACTGCCAGGAATGCCATGAGCGCAATAAATAGATATTTCTTCATAAATTCTTATTTTATATTTTAGGCACAGGGATAATTTTAAGCCCCAGGAATAAATTTAGGCACGGATTACACAGATTACACGGATTTTTTCTAAAAGAATACAAGGGCGCAAGCCTCCGTGTAATCCGTGTAATCCGTGCCTAAAAAATCCGAGCCTTTTGTTAACCCGTGACTATCAATTCTAATCCAGCGGCTCAGAGTCTTCCTCCGGAATATCCTCTTCTATCACCAGATTTTCGATGATGAAGTTCTGGCGCTCCATCGTGTTCTTACCCATATAATATTCCAACAGCTTCTGCACCTGGTCGGTTTTATGCAGCGTAACCTGCTCCAACCGCATGTCGGGACCGATGAAATGGGCGAATTCATCAGGCGAAATCTCTCCCAATCCTTTGAATCGGGTGATTTCAGGATCAGGGCCCAAATCGCGAATCGCCTGCTGGCGCTCCTCATCGCTGTAACAGTAATGCGTGATGAAATCGCTCTTTTTCTCCTTGCTTCCCAGTTTCGCATCCGCATCAGCCACCGCCTGCTTGTTCTTGATCTTGGTTCGCTTGTTGCGCACTCGGAACAATGGGGTCTGAAGTACGTAGACATGGCCCTTCTTGATGAGATCTGGGAAGAACTGAAGGAAGAAGGTGATGATGAGCAGGCGGATGTGCATTCCGTCGACATCCGCATCGGTTGCCACAATCACCTTGTTATAACGCAAAGAATCCAAGCCATCCTCTATATCGAGAGCCGCCTGAAGCAGATTGAACTCCTCGTTCTCATAAACCACCTTCTTGGTAAGACCGAAGCTGTTGAGCGGTTTACCACGCAGAGAGAACACCGCCTGGGTATTCACATCGCGGCTCTTGGTGATGCTTCCGCTGGCAGAATCGCCCTCGGTGATGAAGATGGAACTCTCCTCCTTGCGCTCGTTCTTGGCGTCGCTGAAATGGATGCGGCAGTCGCGGAGCTTGCGGTTGTGGAGATTCGCCTTCTTGGCACGCTCACGGGCTAGTTTGGTAACGCCCGCCATCGCCTTGCGCTCGCGTTCGCTCTCCTTAATCTTATTCTCCAGAACCTCAGCTACATCCTTGTGGATATGGAGATAGTTGTCTACTTCCTTCTTCAGGAAATCGCCCACATACTTATTGATGGTTTCGCCACCATTCGGCGTCATCGTAGTACTTCCGAGCTTAATCTTGGTCTGACTCTCGAAGACCGGTTCTTCTACGTTGATGGCAATGGCAGCCACCAGTCCGTTTCGGATGTCAGCATACTCATACTTACCGTAGAACTCCTTGATAGTCTTGGCAATATGTTCCTTGAAGGCACTCTGATGCGTACCTCCCTGGGTGGTGTGCTGACCGTTGACGAAGGAATAATACTCCTCGCCATACTGGTTGGTATGGGTGAAGGCAATCTCGATATCCTCGCCCTTCATGTGGACGATGTCGTAGAGACCTTCGTTGGTCATATTATCGCTCAGCAAATCCTGCAGACCATGGCGACTCAAGATGCGGCGGCCATTGTGCATGATGGTGAGTCCGGTGTTCAGATAAGTATAGTTGCGGAGCATCGTTTCCACGAAATCATCGTGGAAGGAATAGTTCTTGAAGAGTGTATTATCCGGCTCGAAGAAGATAAAGGTACCGTTCTCGTCCTCAGTATCTTCCGTCGTGTCGCTCTTCAGAATACCTTTCTCAAACTTCAGATGGCGCACCTTTCCATCGCGGTACGACTTTACTTCGAAATGGGAACTGAGGGCATTGACCGCCTTCACACCCACACCATTCAGACCGACGCTCTTCTTGAACGCCTTGCTGTCGTACTTACCGCCGGTATTCAGCACACTTACAGCCTCAACGAGCTTGCCCTGAGGAATACCACGACCATAGTCGCGCACGCTGACACGCAGATTGTCCTCGATATCGATTTCCAGACGGGCACCTGCACCCATCTTGAATTCATCGATAGAGTTGTCTACCACCTCCTTCAAGAGCACATAAATACCATCTTCCGGCAGATTTCCATCTCCCAGACGGCCGATGTACATACCCGGACGGGTACGCACATGCTCCATATCGCTCAAGTGGCGGATGTTATCATCGGTATATTCTACCGGCTGCTGCTCCTGAGGGGCATTGGTAAGCTCATCAGCGGCATTCAATTCGCTGTTACCTAAGTTTTTATCTTCAGACATGATTTCCTCCTTAGTTATTCTTATTTATTTTCTTATAACATAGCAAATGATGTTGCAATATTCTGTTTATCAGATAATTGCCAACACAACAATTACTATTTACCTGATACTCTTAATATAGCAGTTTCGGCGCTTGTGAAGGACTGGATCCAAGACGCCCCATTGTCCCTGCACGGCAGCATTATCTTCCATTTCCACCTGTGTTTCTCCCCACTCGATTCCATACTTCTGATAGATAGGAATCAGGTCGGCAAAGAGCAGCGCATTGGCACCCTTAGCACGGTATTCCGGCTGGATACCGATGAGCAGAAGGTCGACAATCTTGGTTTTATGAAACTTGATGGCGCGCAGCAGATGCCACCAGCCAAAAGGAAGCAGCCTGCCCTTATGACACTTCTGCAGAGCTCTAGAAAGGGAAGGCATCGTAATACCGATACCTATCATCTTATGATCCTCGGTAGTCCAGTCTTCTATGGCTGTTACAAAGTTCAGGTCGAGCAAAGACAGATACATCTTGATGTACTGGTCTATCTGCTTCTGTGAAAGTTCGGAATAACCATAGAGATTCTTGTATGTATCATTGATGAGGTCGAAAATCTTCTGTCCGTATCCGCCCTGATAAATATCCTTACGGGTAAGTTTGCGGACATGGAGATTGTATCTTTTCTCTATCATCGCCGCTATCTTGGAATATTTCTCCGGAATGGTATCTGGCACCATCAGTTTATACTCTACATACTTATTATCTACGGTAAAGCCCTCCAGAGCCTCAATGTGCTCCGGATAATATGAATAATTATAAATGGTAGGCATGGTGCCTAGCTGGTCAAAGCCCCAGGTAAGCATGCCTTCTGGATCCATATCGGTAAAACCCAGCGGCCCTACAATATCTTCCATTCCCTTCTCCTTACCGTATTTCTCTACAGCATCGAGAAGAGCCTTGGAAACCTCGCGGTCGTCAATGAAATCAATCCAGCCGAAACGGACCGACTTCCTGCCCCATTTATTGTTTGCCTTATGATTGATAATGGCAGCGACGCGACCTGCCAACTTGCCGTCCTTATAGGCAAGATAATACTCTGCTTCGCAGAACTCGAACGCTGCGTTCTTGTCCTTGCTCAGAGTATTCATGTCGTCGCTGAAAAGATTAGGCACATCATATTCGTTGCCTTCGTAGAGGTCGTAATGGAAGTCGATGAACGTCTTCAAGTCCTTCTTTGTTTCGACCTTTTTAATTTCTATTAATGACATGATTTTCAAACTAGTTTGCAATATTATAAATGCAAAAGTAGCAATATTTTGGCAAATTACCAAATATTGCTATCTTTATTTTCAGTTTTTTAGGGGTTAAAATTTAATTACAGCCCCCAAACTAGCCTATATCACCCATTTAGTGGTGGTTTTGGCGGAATATCTTTACCTGATAATTTTAAGCACTGGCGGAAAACTAACATTCTCCAAGGAATCACAATAAGAAAAAGCTCGATCATCTATTCTCTCCAACACTGGCGAGAAGTGCGAAGTGTCGGATGAAGCGAGAGATGGTTCATCAAATGAGTAGTGAAATTATGAGGGTGGAGTCGATTACAGAAGACAATATGGAGTCAAATTGCTCCATGACCCGAAAATATTCCTCCAAAAGGAGTGAGTTTCTCAGATTTAATTTGTATCTTTGCCATGTCATATCAGAATTTTGCTTGTTTTCTTTTAGCAACACTAAGATAAGTGAAAATTCTGACATAGCAAAATCCAGAGTAACTTTTTGTTGCTCAGGCGCTTAAAATGTTTAATTGATAATAGTGTTGCGGAATTAATGGAATAACCTGAAATGAAATTGAAAAGACATCTACTGACAGCTGCCCTGACACTCTTTTGCCTATCGGCAGCTAACGCCCAACTGCTAAGAACAACAGTGGAGCAAGGAGAAATTGAAGGTGTGGAACATGAAGGATTCGCCCTATACAAGGGAATCCCATACGCTGAAGCACCAGTGGGCAACCTCAGATGGAAAGCTCCAGTGAGCAAGAAGCCTTGGAAGGGAGTATTCAAAGCAGATAAATGGGGAGACCGTCCACCACAGCCCATCGACCCTAACCAAAATGGTGGAGAGCTGGGCATGAGCGAGGACTGCCTATACCTCAGTGTGGAAACGCCAGCCAAGAGTAAGAATGACAAACTCCCTGTATTTGTGATGATTCATGGAGGAGCCTTTCTTACTGGCTCCTACAGTGGAACTCAGGAAAGCTTTGTCAAGGAAGGCATCATCTATTGCAGCATAGAATACCGCTTGGGAGCCTTGGGATTCATGGCACATCCAGAGCTGAGTAAGGAATCAGGCAAGAACATATCTGGTAACTATGGCATCCTTGACCAGGTGATGGCCTTAAAATGGATTCACGACAATATCGCTGCCTTCGGTGGAGACCCAGACAAGATTACCATTGCTGGAGAATCTGCCGGTGGTATCTCGGTAAGTATACTATGCGCCTCTCCCCTTGCCAAGGGACTCTTCCGAGGAGCCATCAGCGAAAGTGGTAGCTCCTTCTGGCCTGTGGGTGAAAGCAGAAATGGTAACACAGCCATGCTCACCTCCAAAGCGGCAGAAGCAGGTGGACTTCTCCTTCAAAAGAGACTCAAGGCTAAGAACTTGAAGCAGCTAAGAAAAGTTCCGGCTATGGACATCGTGAAGAATACCGCCTTTGAGTCCTTCTGGCCGAACGTTGACGGCTACTCCATCACCGATGACCAGTATAAGCTCTATGAAAAGGGAAACTACAATGATGTTAATGTCATCATAGGAACCAACAGCGACGAAGGAAGTATGTTTACCCGCCCTGTCAGTGTAAGTGACTATGAGAAAAGAATCCATGAGATATATGGAAGTTGGGCAGACCAGGTTCTCAGTCTCTATCCTGCCAGGACAGAGGAAGAAACCTACTTCGCTCAATCCGACATTTTCCGTGATGGCTCCTTTGCATGGGGAACATATGCCTGGGCTAACCTGCAGAGCAAGACCGGCAAGGGCAAGGTGTATATGTATTACTTTGACCAAGACTCTGAGAACACCATCGTGAAAAGCCGCAAGGGAGGAGCCAGCCATGTGGCAGAGATGCCATTCATCTATGGCTATAAGTTTGGCTCTGGAAAGATGACCGAGACGGAGCAGCACATGGAGCAAATCATGTCACGCTACTGGATCAACTTTACCAAGACTGGCAATCCAAATGGGGATAGCCTTCCTTTCTGGACTACCTACCAGGAAGGTAAACCAACGGTGATGATTATGAAGGAAGGACTGCATTTGGGTCCTGTTCAAAATCAAAAGCAAATGGACTTCTTCGAGAAGTTCTTCAAGGAAAAAAGAAAATAATACGTCAAGTTCCAAGTGGCATTCCTCCCACTTGGAACTTTTTCATTAAAGAGATAAAACGCCACTGTGGCAGCACACCTCACCTATATTTTTCTCTATCAAGCTGTTGCTGATATATTTTTCTTTTCAGACCTTTACATTTTACACATTTTCGAGGTTTTCTAAGCTTTCTCCGTTATTACCAGCACATGACTTTCATCGCTCAGTGTGGTAGCGAAGATATAGGTTTCGCCACCATCTTTCAGCTTCAGACGCTTGCGCAATTCTGCCACGGAAAGGGGGAAGTTGCGGGTGGCGATGTTTGCCTTGGTGATGCCTGAGAGATGACGCTTCAACTCCTTCTTATTAAAGGAAGAGATGGCGATAATGCGGAAGCTTCTGCCGGGGAAGGCTTCGATAGGCGCCATGCTCACGAAGAGATGGCTGTTCTTGGAAAGCATCCTTGCATCATAGCGCCCAGAAAGAACGCCGAAACAGCCGGCTTTCATCAACGACGCATTCGGCTCGTAAAGATACTGCATCTCTTCAAGCGTCGATGGGGCAATCTTGACGGAAGAAGCCTCCATATCCGACTCTTCGCAGACGAAGGACTGGGCATCATTGACACAATAAATGCGGAGATTGCCCATATTTTGCGCTGAGAGCACTAAAAGAAGCTCCTTGCACTCATTGTTCACGGAGATGATATGAACCTCTCTTACGTGGCTTAATTCGCTTATAGCACGGTGCCAGTCGAGCATCGGAGAGAGTTTGACGATGACGTAATCTGCCTTCAAAAGCATTTCTTCCTGCAAAAGGGTTACATCGGGTGTACAATCTTTCAAGGATACTACCTTGTTGCCCGCATCGTCTCTACGGGCAGGATCGATGAAGATCAGCTTAAGACCAAGGTTGGTCTTAAATAATGACTGAGACTGGTCTTCAGTTATGCCTAAAGAATCTGATGCAGCAGCCTCTTTCTTTGAAGCAAAAGAATGCAGAACCTCTATTCCGTCTCCATTCTTCACGATGGCATTCTTCAAACCCAACCGCCCAAAGTTTTCCTTTGCTGCTTCACAGAGATGAGCCTGACGCTCCACATACATCGAGTTCACGCCCAATCGGGAAGCGATGTAAGAGAAGTCTACTCCGAAGCCGCCGGTCAGGTCAACAAACCCGGTTTCTTCAGAAAAATCTCCTTCATGAGGTTCTTCTTTTATTTCATTAACATTCTCTGCTGATTCTGTTAATATCTGTTGCTTTATGCAAATAGCTTCATTTTTGGCGAATTCTGAATCAACTGCCCCATTGCCCGCAAATTCGCAAATTTCAGAAAGATGAAGATTTGAGGCGTTTTCGCTCTCCTTCTCCTTTTCTTCTCCGTTTTCGGATGATGAAGGTGACAAACCGAGCAGTCGGGCAGCGAGTTCTGCCTTATAAAGTGCCGTTTGCTCTGACGAACATTGCTCCATCGAAATATGAGGGGGATAGATGATGCCATCGATGCTTGCCCAACGGGGCAGTTTCACACGAGCCATCTTTCGCCCGCGAATCTGGTCGAGAGCGAAAGGCATATCTACCTCGGGATACTTGCTGCCGAGGAAAGCCAACTGGCGAACATCATCGTCCTGATGCTGGCGGATAAAATCGAGCGTTGCTTGGTTCATTATTTCTGTTGAGTGATTCGTCATTACATTACTTATTCTTAATAACCGCAAATTTACGATATTCTGATGAGATTACAAAATATTTCTCAGAATATCTGATAATTTATGTCGGGATGCACCAAAAACAGAATGCTCCCGGCTACAATCTACCCTTTTTCCTGGCTATATGATTCTAACAGCAGGCATAAATAAATACACAACTATCGGAGATAGAACAACTGACTAGGAAAAACAGAAGGCTGGCAAAAGACAAACAGCATACTGGCAAAAGGCAAACAGCCGACTAGCGCAACAGAGGCTAGTCGGCTGTTCCTGTATAACAGTTAGCCAAACATCCTTTCTCTTATTTCAAGAGAAGTACGGTTGGCAGGAATATCGCAATCAGCTCTTCACTCTTCACCTTTCCAACATAAAGAACTGAAACACAATACATTACATAGGTGAAGAGATTTTCAGCACTCTTCACCCACTCTTCACCACTCTTCACCTTTTAAGATTTTGGGAAAGGTATAAACGCAGAGCCGCTTAGCTGTCAACAGCCTAAAAAGGTGAAGGGCAGGTGAAGAGTAGAAAAACACTCTTCACCCGCCCAACTTCCTATCCTTCAACTACTTACACCCAAAAGGTGAAGAGTGAAGAGTTATTGGGAAAATTCTCTCGCATCCGTAAAGATGCAGAGAGAAAATTCCGGTGTCTCAAAAGAAACGATGGATTAGTCTGCCAACTTAGCCTTCAAGAACTCACGGTTCAAGCGGGCGATGTTAGCGATAGACTCGTTCTTAGGACAAACAGCCTCGCAAGCACGAGTGTTTGTACAGTTACCGAATCCGAGCTCATCCATGCGTGCAATCATCTTCTTAGCACGGGCAGCAGCCTCTACACGACCCTGTGGGAGAAGTGCCAGCTGGCTAACCTTTGAGCTGACGAAGAGCATAGCAGAACCATTCTTACATGCAGCAACACAAGCACCGCAACCGATACATGTAGCGCAATCCATTGCCTCGTCTGCATTCTCCTTAGGAATCAGGATAGCGTTGGCATCCTGAGCCTGACCAGTACGGATGCTGGTGTAACCACCTGCCTGGATAATCTTGTCGAATGCTGAACGGTCTACCATACAGTCCTTGATGATAGGGAAACCAGCAGAACGCCAAGGCTCAACGGTGATAACATCGCCATCGTTGAAACGACGCATGTAGAGCTGACATGTTGTAGCACCACGCTCAGTCTTACCGTGAGGTGTACCATTAATATAGAGAGAGCACATACCGCAGATACCCTCGCGGCAGTCGTGGTCGAAGACGAAAGGCTCCTGACCTGACTCGATGAGCTCCTCGTTCAAGATGTCGAGCATCTCGAGGAATGAAGTATCATCTGGGATGTTCTTCATCTCATGTGTATCGAAGTGACCCTGTGCTGTAGGACCGTCCTGCTTCCAATACTTAACTGTGAAACTTATATTTCTTGCCATTGTCTTGTTCGCTTTTTAATTCTTGTAATTTCTTGTCTGTACCTTAATTGCCTCATACTCGAGAGGTTCCTTGTTGAGCACTGGAGCAGTTGTATCATTGCCCTGATACTCCCAGCAACCTACGTAGAAGAAGTGCTCATCATCACGCTTAGCCTCTCCTTCCTCTGTCTGGTACTCCTCACGGAAGTGACCACCACAGCTCTCGTTGCGGTGCAATGCATCGTAAGCGATCAACTCGCCCATCAAGATGAAGTCACGCAAGTGGATAGCCTTATCCAACTCTACGTTCAAGCCTTCCTTCTTGCCAGGGATGAAGAGGTTCTTGTTGAATTCCTCGCGGAGAGCCTTCATCTTCTTCAAGCCTTCCTCAAGACCTTCCTTGGTACGACCCATACCTACGTGCTCCCAAAGGATGTGACCCAACTCCTTGTGGATAGAATCTACAGAGCGCTTGCCCTGGATACCCATCAGGCGGTCGATTTCCTTCTGGACACCTGCCTCTGCCTCTGCGAACTCTGGGAGATCGGTAGAGAGCTTTGGCCACAATGCCTGGTCGGCCAAGTAGTTCTGGATAGTGTATGGCAATACGAAGTAACCGTCAGCCAAACCCTGCATCAAAGCAGATGCACCAAGACGGTTAGCACCGTGGTCAGAGAAGTTACACTCACCAATAGCGAAGAGGCCAGGGATTGTTGTCTGAAGCTCATAGTCAACCCAGATACCACCCATTGTATAGTGGATAGCAGGGAAGATCATCATTGGGTTGTAGTACTTCACGCCGTTAATCTCGTTAGCCAACTCACCTGGGTTAACGTCAGTAATCTCCTCATACATATCGAAGAGGTTGCCATAACGCTGAAGGATAACGTCGATACCGAGACGGTTGATAGACTCAGAGAAGTCGAGGAATACGGCAAGACCTGTGTTGTTAACACCGAAGCCCTTGTCGCAACGCTCCTTAGCTGCACGAGAAGCCACGTCACGAGGAACCAGGTTACCGAATGCTGGGTAACGGCGCTCCAAGTAGTAGTCGCGATCTTCCTCAGGAATATCAGAACCCTTCTTTGTACCAGCCTGTAATGCCTTGGCATCCTCAATCTTCTTAGGAACCCAGATACGACCATCGTTACGGAGTGACTCTGACATCAAAGTCAACTTACTCTGGTTTGTACCGTGAACAGGGATACATGTAGGGTGAATCTGAACGTAAGATGGGTTAGCGAAGTCAGCACCCTTGCGGTAGCACTGGATAGCTGCTGTACAGTTACAACCCATAGCGTTTGTAGAAAGGAAGTAAGCGTTACCATAACCACCGGTAGCGATAACTACGGCGTTGGCAGAGAAACGCTCCAACTTACCTGTAATCAAATTCTTAGCGATGATACCACGAGCGTGACCGTCAACGATAACTATATCCTCCATCTCGTAACGGGTGAAGAGCTTAACCTTACCTGCCTCAATCATGCGGCTCAAAGAAGAGTAAGCACCGAGGAGGAGCTGCTGACCTGTCTGACCCTTAGCATAGAATGTACGAGATACCTGAGCACCACCGAAAGAACGGTTAGCCAGCATACCACCGTACTCACGAGCGAAAGGAACGCCCTGAGCTACGCACTGGTCGATGATATCGTTGCTCACCTCAGCCAAACGGTAAACGTTAGCCTCACGAGCACGGTAGTCACCACCCTTTACAGTATCGTAGAACAGACGGTAAACAGAGTCACCATCATTCTGATAATTCTTAGCTGCATTGATACCACCCTGTGCTGCAATAGAGTGAGCACGACGTGGAGAGTCCTGAATGCAGAAGTTCAAGATATTGAAGCCCATCTCGCCGAGAGAAGCAGCAGCAGAAGCACCTGCCAAACCTGTACCTACAACGATAACGTCGAGCTTTAACTTATTCTTTGGGTTAACCAAACGCTGGTGAGCCTTATAGTTGGTCCACTTCTCAGCAACTGGTCCTTCAGGTATTCTAGAATTTAATGTTTTTGCCATAATCTTTTTTAATACTTAAATGATTACACGAATTATGCGCAGCACAAAGATGGAGCGCAACCGAAAGCGAATGCCAATACAACTACGATGAAGAGGAGAAGCAGGATGGTAGAATAAATCATACCAATCATCTTCCAACGGCAGAACCAAGTCTTACCGCTCCAACCGAGAGTCTGAATAGCACTCCAGAAACCGTGAGTGAGGTGGAACCAAAGAGCTACCAACCAGATGATGTAGAGAACTACGAACACAGGGTTAGCGAAGGTGTCCTGAATGAATGCGAAGCCGTCTGATGGGCAGTGGCCGAAGCTTGTACCCAAAAGCTCTGCAAACATCATGTTGTACCAGAAGTTGAAGAGGTGAAGCAACAAACCGAGAACGATGATGATACCGAGCACCAACATGTTCTGGCTAGCCCACTCTACTTTCTCTGGCTTTGCTGTTACCTCGTAACGCTGGTTACCGCGAGCACGACGGTTCTGTGCTGTCAGGATGAAAGCGTAAACGATGTGACAAACTGCCAAAGCTGCCAAACCTAATGTTGCAACTACGGCGTACCAGTTAGCACCCAACAATTCGCAAATCATGTTGTAAGCATCTCCTGAGAAGAGAGCAACAACATTCATGCAACCGTGGAATGTCAAGAATAGAATAAGAGCGATACCAGTTACTGACATCACTACCTTTCTACCAATAGATGAATTGATTAACCACATAAATGATTGAAATTTAATTATTTAACTGTTTGAAACTAATTTATATTCCACACTTTTCGTCCCTGCAATACCTATTTTTTGGCATTCTGCAATCCTCATTTCTAGGTATATTTTCGCAAGTCTGCTGCAAAATTACTATATTTTAATGATTTATCAAAGTATTTTTGCCAAAATTTCGATTTTATTTCTTACTTTTGCCGAAAATTAGAAAAAATATAGATTAAACGAAGTATGAAATTCAATTATGACGTGCTCGTTATCGGTGGAGGACATGCCGGATGTGAGGCTGCAGCAGCCTCTGCAAACATGGGTGCCAAAACCTGTTTGATAACGATGGATATGAACAAGATTGGTCAGATGAGTTGCAACCCCGCCATCGGAGGTATTGCCAAGGGACAGATTGTGCGCGAAATCGATGCTTTGGGAGGACAGATGGGTATCGTAACGGATAAAACCGCCATCCAGTTCCGAATGCTCAACATCGGCAAGGGTCCTGCCGTATGGAGCCCCCGTGCCCAATGCGACAGAGGAAAGTTTATCTGGGAATGGAGAACCATCCTCGACCATACCGACAACCTCGACATCTGGCAAGACCAGGCTGACGAACTGCTCGTAGCTGACGGAGAAGCCATCGGCGTAAAAACCATCTGGGGAGCCGAATTCTATGCCAAGAGCATCATCATCACCGCTGGAACATTCCTCAACGGACTGATGCATATAGGAAGAAAGATGGTAGAAGGCGGAAGATGCGCCGAACCTGCCGTACACAACTTTACGGAGAGCATCACCCGATGGGGTATCACTACTGCCAGAATGAAAACCGGAACACCGGTCAGAATTGACAAGAGAAGTGTTCATTTCGAAGATATGGAAGAACAGCCGGGCGACAGCGATTTCCACCAGTTCTCTTACATGGGAGAACATCGGGTTCTGAAACAATTGCCTTGCTGGACTTGCTACACCAACAAGAAGGTACACGAAACTTTAAAAAGCGGTCTCGCTGACTCACCTTTATATAATGGTCAGATTCAGAGTACCGGTCCACGTTACTGTCCGAGTATAGAAACAAAGCTCGTCACCTTCCCCGACAAGGATCAGCATCCGCTCTTCCTGGAACCGGAAGGCGAAGATACGAACGAGATGTATCTGAACGGTTTTTCTTCGAGCATGCCGATGGATATCCAGCTGAATGCACTTCACGAGATTCCTGCTTTGAGAGATGCCAAGATTTACAGACCGGGATACGCCATCGAATACGATTACTTCGACCCTACCCAACTCAAACATTCACTGGAGTCGAAAATCATCAAAGGTCTCTTCTTTGCCGGACAGGTGAACGGAACCACCGGTTATGAGGAAGCAGGAGGACAGGGAACCGTGGCAGGAATCAACGCAGCCTTGCATTGTGTTGGCGACAAAACATTCGAGATGAACCGCGATGAGAGTTATATCGGCGTACTCATCGATGATCTCACCACAAAGGGAGTTGACGAACCATACCGTATGTTTACTTCCAGAGCCGAATACCGCATTCTGCTCCGTCAGGACGATGCCGATGCCCGACTCACCGAAAAAGCATACGAACTCGGAATTGCCAAGCGCGACCGTTACGACTGGTGGATAGAGAAAAAAGAAGCCATCGGAAGAATCATCGAATTTTGCGCCAACTATCCTATCAAGAAGGATGAGATAAATCCAAAACTGGAGGCGCTCGGCACTACTCCACTTCGCGCCGGATGCAAGCTCATCGACCTCATCGCTCGTCCGCACCTGAATCTCACGAATCTTTCGGAGATTATTCCGGACCTGAAGGCTGCACTGGATGCACCAGCCAACCGAAAGGAAGAGATAACGGAAGCTGCAGAAATCAAGATGAAGTACAAAGGTTACATCGAACGAGAACGTCTCATTGCCGACAAGATGCACCGATTGGAGGACATCAAGATAAAGGGCCGTTTCAACTATTCCGAGCTCCACGAAATCTCCACAGAAGGACGTCAGAAACTCGAGCGCATCGACCCGGAAACTTTGGCACAGGCAAGCCGAATTCCGGGCGTATCACCAAGCGATATCAACGTGATGCTTGTATTACTCGGAAGATAAGCCGTTTCACAGCGAAAAACAAGGGAATCCTTAATGTTTCACGTGAAACAGGCTATCAACAAAATATTTGATGCTCAACCACTTAAGAAAGGTTGCATCAAGTGTTTTGCGGTTAAAGTAAAACTTCAGCAATTCGTGAAACAAAAGCGGATAAAATCGAGTAAAAGGCAAAAATAAACGGGCAAAAAGCCCATAAAAAGGAACAAGAAAAAAGAACAAAATAAGTAACAATTTAAAGCATAAAAAGTAATGAACAATCAGCTATTATTAGACAATCTGCGTTGCATTCCAGATTGGCCAATCAAGGGTGTAAACTTCCGCGATGTATCAACCCTTTTCAAGAATCCTGCATCTTTAAAAGAGATCAGTGATGAGATGTACGAACTCTACAAAGACAAAGGAATCACCAAGATTGTAGGCATCGAATCACGCGGTTTCGTAATGTCTTCAGCCCTCGCAATACGTCTCGGAGCCGGTGTAGTTTTATGCCGCAAACCAGGCAAACTTCCATGCAAAACCGTACAGGAAAGTTATGCTAAGGAATATGGTATCGACACCATCGAAATCCACGAAGATGCCATCAATGAGGACGACATCGTACTTCTCCACGACGACCTCCTCGCTACTGGCGGAACCATGAAAGCAGCATGCAATCTGGTCAAGAAATTCCATCCGAAAAAGGTATATGCCAACTTCATCATCGAACTCGTAAACGAGAATTTCGAAGGCAGAAACTCCTTTGATCCAGACGTTGAAGTAACTACTTTATTGCAGTTATAAGCAGCAAAAATACAGCAAGAAATACTGCGAGAATGCAGCAAGGAAGCAGTAAAAGACACTAGAGCGTTGCCGTTTCACGTGAAACAGTAACGCTCGTTTTCCCTTTAAAAACAAGTAAAAATATGACGAAACAAGAGAATGAGGAGCGCTTGGCTAGGCTTAAAAACATCGTTTTAAGTATGCCGGAAAAGCCAGGAAGCTACCAATATTACGACGAAAATCATACGATTATATATGTGGGAAAGGCGAAAAATCTGAAGAGAAGAGTATCTTCCTACTTCCACAAAGAGGTAGACAGATACAAGACAAAGGTGCTTGTTTCTAAGATTCACGACATATCTTATACGGTCGTAAATACGGAAGAAGACGCACTTTTGCTCGAAAACAGCCTGATCAAAAAGTATAATCCAAGATACAATGTCCTGCTGAAAGACGGCAAGACATACCCATCTATATGCGTAACAAACGAGTATTTTCCACGCATTTTCAAGACTCGTCATATCAATAAAAAAGTGGGAACCTTCTTCGGTCCTTACCCTCATATCGGCAGCATGTATGCCGTTTTAGAGGTCATCAAAAAGCTTTATAAGCCCCGCACCTGCAGAATGCCTATCACCAGAGAAGGCGTTGCTGAAGGCAGATACAAGCCGTGTCTGGAGTATCATATCCACAACTGCGGAGCACCCTGCATCAACAAGCAGAGCTATGAGGAATATCAGGAAAACATGCGCCAGGCACGTGAAATTCTGAAGGGAAACACGCGGGAAGTAAGCAAATATCTCTACGATTTGATGATGAAAAATGCCGAACTTCTACGTTTTGAAATAGCCGAAGAATATAAGAAAAAGTACCAATTACTGGATGAATTTGAGGCAAAAAGCGAGGTGGTAAGCCATACTATTACGGATGTAGATGTCTTCACCATCGTAAATGATGACGCCAACAAAAACGCCTTCATCAACTATATTCACGTAAAAAACGGCACCATCAACCAGAGCTTCACCTACGAGTATAAGCGCAAGCTGGAGGAGAGCGATGAGGAACTTCTGATTACTGCCATTCCGGAAATCAGAGAACGTTTCCACTCCACATCGAAGGAGATAATCGTGCCCTTCGAAATGGAATGGAAGCTGAAAGATGCAACCTTCTTCGTACCCCAGAGAGGTGATAAAAAGCACCTTCTGGAGCTGTCGGAAATGAACTGTAAGCAGTATAAATTCGACCGTCTGAAGCAGGCTGAAAAGCTCAATCCGGAACAGAAACAGACCCGATTGATGAAGGAATTACAAGCAAAAATGAAGCTTCCAAAGCTGCCTTATCAGATAGAATGTTTCGATAATTCCAACATATCCGGTACTGATGCCGTGGCAGGTTGCATCGTATATAAAGGTATGAAACCATCCAGAAAAGACTATAGGAAATACAACATTAAGACGGTAGAAGGGCCAGACGATTACGCATCCATGCAAGAAGTGGTAAGACGCCGGTACAGTCGCATGATAGAGGAAGAAACTGCACTTCCAGACCTCATTATTACCGATGGCGGAAAGGGGCAGATGGACGTAGTAAGAGAGGTTATTGTTGACGAATTACACCTGGATATTCCTATCGCAGGTCTAGCCAAAGACGACCGCCATCGGACCAACGAACTTCTCTTCGGATTCCCACCTCAAACCATCGCCCTAACACCCGAAAGTGAACTGTTCAAGGTACTGACGCAGATACAGGATGAGGTGCACAGATACGCCATCACCTTTCATCGCGACAAGCGCAGCAAGCATGCTCTTCACTCAGAATTAGACGATATCAAAGGCATCGGTCCGAAGGCTAAAGAAGCCCTTCTGAGCAAGTTTAAGAGCGTGAAAAAGATGAAAGAAGCATCCTTGGAACAACTTTCAGAGGTTTTAGGCCCACATAAGGCGGAAATTTTTGCAAAATATTTTGCAGAAAAAGGCGAGAATATGAAATAAAAGTTGTATATTTGCAGTTCAAACTATAAGATAATAATAAAATTCAAACAGATGAGAATAGTAATACAGCGTGTAGGCCATGCCTCTGTTACCATTGAAGGAGAAGTGAAATCTGCCATCAAGCAGGGCTATCTGATTCTTCTCGGCGTTGAGGAAAGCGACACTTCAGAAGATGTAGATTGGTTGGTAAGAAAGGTTATAGGACTTCGTGTTTTCGACGATGAGAATCACGTGATGAACCGCTCCATTATGGATGTAAACGGCGAAGTTCTGGTGATTAGCCAGTTCACCCTATTTGCCAGCTACAAGAAGGGGAACCGCCCTAGCTGGCTCAGAGCTGCCAAGCACGAAATCAGCGTTCCGCTCTATGAAGAGTTCTGCAAAAAGCTATCTGATGCACTCGGAAAGCTTGTAGGAACAGGCGAATTTGGTGCCGATATGAAGGTAGAATTACTGAATGACGGTCCGGTTACAATTTGTATGGATACCCATAACAAAGAATAACAAAGTCAAACCCTTTAATATTAGAAATTATGAAAAAAAACTTCATTAAAAATATTACATTAGTAGTATTACTTATCTATTCTATTATTATCACTATTCTAGTAATAGATAAAAACGAAAAGCTCAATGATTGTTACACAAGAGCCTCTAACTATATATACTTCATTAAACTTTTAGGTGATGAACTTACAGACAGACCTATCAAATTCGATAGAATCAGCAAAACTCAAATAGATGTAACATATCAACCAATCAAACATAGTAATGCTGGCGATGTTGGTACAATAACATTTATGGGATCGGCACCTGTTGATGATATCAAGTTTATAGAAAAGGATAATCTAGGGGGTTGCCAACCTATCATTCTATATCCAGAATGGTTTAAAGACTACGATACCGTAGAAAAGCCTAAGATAAATTATAATTATTAACATTATGACAATAAAAGAAGCACAAGAAACTGTAGATCAGTGGATTAAAGAATATGGCGTACGCTATTTCAGCGAACTGACCAATATGGCTTGCCTCACAGAAGAAGTGGGCGAATTGGCACGCGTCATTGCCCGAACATACGGCGACCAGAGTTTTAAGAAAGGAGAGAAACCTAACTTAGGCGAAGAAATGGCCGATGTTCTTTGGGTGCTTATCTGCCTGGCAAATCAGACAGGGGTTGACTTGACAGAAGAACTCCAAAAGAGTTTTGACAAGAAGACCAAAAGGGATTCTGAAAGACATAAAAACAACCCGAAACTATCTGAGCATCAGGAAGATAAAGAACAAGATAACAAGAATTAAAATTGCTATTCATATAAAAACTTAACTTTAATAATTATATAAATAACATTAAGTATGAGCAGTATTAAAGAACAGGTTCTTGCACAGCAGGGACAGTATAAAGAGCCAGACGACAAGTATTTATCAGTCTTGAAGCAGTACAACTGCAACCTCAACGATGAGGAAGTAGCTGCTGCAGTAAAGAAGATTCTCGATGAAAAGGTAGCAGAGAATGAGACCATGGAGGTCAAGAAGTTCCTCTTCGGTAGCATCGAGTTGACCTCTCTCCATACTGAAGATACAGAAGAAAGCATCCTGAAGATGATTGAAAAGGTGAACCAGTTTGCCAAGGATTATCCTCAGCTTCCTCACGTAGCAACCGTATGTACCTACCCTAACTTTGCCGGCCTTATCAGCCAGAGTCTGGAGGTTGACGGCGTAGAAATCGCTGTAGTAAGTGGCAATTTCCCATCATCTCAGACCTTTATCGAGGTAAAGATTGCAGAAACCGCTATGGCTATCAAGGATGGTGCTACAGAGGTGGATATCGTAATGCCTGTTGGCAAGTTCTTCAGCGAAGATTACGAGGGTCTCTGCGATGATATTCAGGAACTCAAGGAGACATGCGGAGAGCATAAGATGAAGTGCATTCTGGAGACAGGCGATCTGAAGAATTGCAGCAACATCATGAAGGCTTCTATCCTCGCAATGTACTCAGGTTCTGACTATATCAAAACCTCAACAGGCAAGGAGAAGGTCTCAGCTACCCCTGAGGCAGCATACGTTATGTGCCAGGCTATCAAGGCATATTACGAAAAGACTGGCATTCAGATTGGTTTCAAGCCTGCAGGTGGTATCAATACCGTTCATGATGCCGTAGTTTACTACACCATCGTGAAGGAAGTTTTGGGCGAGAAATGGCTGACCAACCAGTGGTTGCGCCTCGGCACATCACGCCTGACTAACCTCCTCTTGAGCGAAATTCTTGGCAAGGAAATCAAGTACTTCTAAAGATAATTTCAAAATACCATTAAACATACTTAGAGAGATAGTTTTAAAGTACCATTTAAGATACTTCTAAAGAGAATTCTAGAGTATTGTTTAAAAGAAAAAAACTAAAGAAAAGTAACTGATTATCAATAGAATACAAAAAAAAACGAAGGGTTGATTCTCTCTGAGAACCAACCCTTTTTATATTATGTTTTTCTTCAATTTTTATATTAAGCTTTTCTTTCAATTACAAAATCCAAGTAAGCCTTCAAGGCATTGTAAATATCCTTATCCTCCACATAAGTATCGAGGAAATTCATGGCTTCGGCATGGAAATCCCACATGCGCTTATCCGCATATTCAATACCTCCGTTTTCCTTTGTAAATGCCACTAACTGAGCTATTTCATCAGCCGTCACAGTATGAGCCTTTACCTTTCTGGCAAGCTTCATCATCTCCTCATCACCGGTAGACTTCAAAGCATATATTACAGGCAAAGTCAGTTTTCCTTCAACCATATCATTACCAGTAGGTTTACCTATCTCCTTGGAATCATAATAATCAAAGATATCATCACGGATCTGGAAGATGATGCCCAAGTTCTGTCCGAAACGCTTAGCCTCTTCAATCTGCAGTTCTGAAGCATTGGCAGACATCGCTCCGATACCGGCGCAAGCCTCAAAGAGAGCAGCCGTCTTCTGCTTAATAACCTGATAATAAATATCTTCCGATATTTCTTCATTACTGATACTGTTGAGCTGAAGAATCTCACCATTAGACAGGATACGTCCCAACTCAGCAAGATAACGCACGATTTCCTCTGAATGCGAATAAGATACATGAAGCAAGGCGGTGGAAAGAATGAAATCGCCCACAAGCACAGCCACCTTATTATTATAAGTAGCATTCACGCTAGCCTGTCCGCGGCGCTCCACACTCTCGTCAACCACATCATCATGTACCAGCGAAGCGGTATGAAGAAGTTCCAGACCTACAGCAGAATGCTGGGTAACACTGGAAACCTTTCCAAAATTACGTGCCATCAACAAGATGAGTATAGGGCGCATACGTTTTCCAGCGCGCTGACGGATGTGGTCGAGCACCTGGGAAAGGAGGCCATCGCTATGCATAAGAGACTTGTTGAACAAATCTATAAAATCTGCTAATTCTGCCTCTATAGGCAGCTTGATAAGTGATAAATAGTCCATTATATGTGAGTAAATCTACTTAATTTCTGAAATTTGTTACAAAATTAATCAATTCTTCTTGAAATATCGCATTTTTTTAGTAATTTTACACCACAAAAATGAATATTATGGATAAATTGTTCCTTTTAGACGCGTATGCGCTCATTTATAGGTCGTATTACGCCTTTATGAAAGCCCCTCGAATCAATTCGAAGGGACTCAATACTTCGTGTGTAATGGGGTTCTGCAATACCCTCAACGAGATACTTACCAAGGAGAAACCTACCCATATTGCGGTGGCTTTCGACCATGGCAAGACCTTCCGTCATGAGGCTTTCCCTGCATATAAAGCTCAACGAGAAGAGACACCGGAAGACATCAAACTCTCTGTGCCTATCATCAAAAATATCCTGGAGGCATATCATATCCCTATCCTTCAGGTAGATGGTTTCGAGGCGGATGATATCATTGGAACAGTTGCCTTGAAGGCAGGTGAAAAGGGGATGGAAACCTACATGCTCACACCCGATAAGGATTACGCACAACTGGTTCGTAACAATGTTTTCATGTTCCGTCCTCGTCATGGCGGTGGATACGAAAAGTTGGGCGTACAGGAAATTGAAGAGAAATACAGCATCACTTCCCCACTCCAGGTTATCGACCTCCTTGCCCTGATGGGCGACTCAGCTGATAACTTCCCAGGCTGTCCGGGCGTGGGAGAAAAGACAGCCATCAAACTTATCAACGAGTTCGGTAGTGTAGAAGGTCTTATCGAGAACTCTTCTCAAGTGAAAGGCAAACTCCGCGAAAAAGTGGAGGGTGCTGTAGAAGATATCAGGATGTCAAAGTTCCTGGCAACCATACGAACCGATGTTCCGGTAGAGATCAAGATGGAAGATTTGAAACGGGTAGAGCCAGACAATACAAAATTGGATGAAATCTTCACCGAGTTAGAATTTAAGTCGTTTGCTAATCGAGTTCTTAACAAACCTAAAAAGGTGCAAACAAAGCCTATAGGAGAACTCGATTTATTTGGCGTACAGCTGGCAGATAGTAAGGAAGAGCCAAAAAACGCGAGTTTTGAGACTATTAAAACGACCTCTCATTCATATAAACTCATTGATACAGAAGTAGATGCAAGGAAACTTTATGACTATTTATTGACATTCAATATTCTCAGTCTAGACACAGAGACCACATCTACCACTGCTATTGATGCAGAATTGGTGGGTTTGAGCTTTGCCGTGAAGGAAAAAGAGGCTTTCTACGTAGCAATTCCGGCAAATCGTGAAGAAGCCTTAAAAATCGTAAACATCTTCAAACCTCTCTACGAGAATCCGGAAATCTTGAAAGTGGGGCAGAACATCAAATACGATTACGAGGTGTTGATGAACTACGGCATAGAGATTCAGGGCAAGATGTTCGATACGATGCTCGCCCACTATCTCATCCAGCCAGAACTTTACCACAACATGGATTACTTGGCAGAAGTATTCCTCAACTATCAGACCATCCACATCGAAGAACTGATTGGTCCGAAGGGAAAGAATCAGAAGTCGATGCGCGATCTCGCCCCATCAGACATTTACGAATATGCTGCCGAAGATGCCGACATCACCTTGAGATTGAAAAATGTGCTCGAACCAAAACTCAAAGAGATAGATTGTGAAGATCTGTTCTGGAATGTAGAAATGCCGCTTGTACCTGTTTTAGCCGACATGGAGATGACGGGAGTATGCATCGACACCGACACCCTGAAGGAAACATCCGAGAAACTCACCAACCGCCTCAATGAGATAGAACATCATATCTATGAGTTGGCAGGCGAATCGTTCAATATCGCTTCCCCACGCCAGGTTGGAGAAATACTCTTCGGAAAGATGAAGATTGTGGAGAAGCCTAAGAAGACGAAGACGGGCCAGTACGTAACAAGCGAAGAAGTTCTTCAGCAGCTGCGCAGCAAGAGTCCAATCATCGATGAGATACTGAACTACAGAGGTTTAAAGAAACTTTTGGGAACCTATATAGATGCCCTTCCAAAGCTTATCAACTCTCGCACCGGTCACATTCATGCCTCTTTCAACCAAGCCATTACAGCCACAGGACGTCTTTCTTCAAGTGATCCAAACCTGCAGAATATTCCTGTACGCGATGACGATGGCAAGGAGATACGCAGATGCTTCATCCCAGAACCAGGCTGCCTGTTCTTCTCTGCCGACTATTCACAGATAGAACTACGCATCATGGCACACCTGAGCCAGGATCCAAACATGGTAGAAGCATTCCGTGAAGGCTCTGATATTCATGCAGCTACAGCTGCCAAGATTTGGCACGAAGACATCAAAGAAGTAACAGATGCACAGCGTAAGAAGGCAAAAACTGCCAACTTCGGCATCATCTACGGCATCACGACCTTCGGTCTTGCCCAACGCATGAACATCGAAAACCGAGAGGCAAAGCAGATCATAGAAGACTACTTCCGCACCTTCCCTGGTGTTCAGGCTTACATGGAGAAGGCAAAGGAAATGGCAAGAGAGAAAGGCTATGCCGAAACCCTCTTCCACCGCCGTCGCTACCTGCCAGACATCAACAGCAAGAATGGTACTGTAAGAGGATTTGCCGAGCGCAATGCCATCAATGCCCCTATCCAGGGCTCTGAGGCAGACATCATCAAAGTGGCTATGATCCGCATCTTCAACCGATTCAGAGCAGAAGGCATCAGGAGCAAGATGATTATCCAGGTGCATGACGAACTCAATTTCTCAGTATATCCGGAAGAGAAGGAAAAGGTAGAGAAGATTGTGGTAGAAGAGATGCAGAATGCCTACCAGCTCAGTGTGCCTCTGGTTGCTGATGCCGGATGGGGAAACAACTGGCTAGAAGCACATTAGAAAAACCAGAAGGCGGCCGCAGAAATCGCAAGGTAACTTAAATACAAAGAAGCTCGCAAGATACCAAACAATCATCTTGCGAGCTTTTCTTTTTCGAGATGTTTCACATGAAACAATCAAACCTTCTATCAAAACACCACTAAAAAGACAAATAACTCCTTTATTCACAAGTACATTTAGAAATCTTTGTTTATTTAGATTAAAAAGGATAATAAAATTATAATATTTTCATATTTGAGTCCACTTTAAAAAGTGGTTTCGTTTAAAAGTTTAACATACATTCGTTCTTT
>ENA-OYWJ01000037-OYWJ01000037.1-human-gut-metagenome-genome-assembly--contig:-NODE-37-length-62839-cov-19.479899_pt1 | contig 62839 bp, 49 predicted proteins | sample MGYA00244169_ERZ653395 | MGnify/ENA primary metagenome ERZ653395 (study PRJEB26926, sample SAMN06165120) | human gut metagenome | biome: ENVO:00009003; feature: ENVO:2100002; material: ENVO:00002003...
TAATGGGATGACAACTCCTTTAACTGATTGAAATAGTTTATTTGAAACCGCGCACCTTAGCTTCTTCAAATCCTCAATGAGCCTGTTTTGTGTCGCGATGCGCTCGTTTAACAAATATAATAAATTTCCAATCTAATTTTGTTCAGATAATGAAGGCACGTTCAAGTTTATCTTACGGCAAATTTCTTGATTAAGCTTAGGCATAGTAGTCCCAGTGTTGTATATTGCATAATTAATTCGTTCAAGGGCCTCTGATAAAAAGTTTATATTCATTTCCTTGTGTGGTTGTAAAACATGGGCATGGTTATTTACCCATATTTTCCCATTTGCTATAAAAGCAACTCTATAATTTCTATCAATTATATTTGCTCCATCTTCACTGAGTAGGATGTAGTCACCATCAAAGATATACTCGTCTATATAATCAATAATACCAGAAGCTCCATAGTAAGGATACAACCTTTTTTCACCTTTTCTATCATCACTTTTTATCGGCTTTCTCTGACCATCCAAAAAATCCACACATTCTTCTAAGGTCGTATTCTTCCACTCCCCGGTGAACTCCGGGAATCTGAGAGACGGGCTCTTAAGACTCTTTTTATCGTCAATTTTCATATTAGTCATTCATCAAAATAAAAAAAACTACAATATTCCCAACTCCTTCAGGTAAACATCGATCTCCTTGTCAAGTTCGGCACGCTTTGCCTCCAGCTCCTTGATCTCGCTCATCACCGCGTGAATGTCTATCGGTTCCTCTTCCTCAAATGTATCAACATAGCGGGGAATATTCAGGTTATAGTCGTTGTCACGGACTTCCTGAAGGGTCGCGCAGTGGCTGTATTTCTCAATCTCTTTGCGTTCACGGTAGGTATCGACAATCTTCTTGATGTGCTCAGGCCTTAGTTTGTTCTGGGTCTTGACCTTCTCGAACTCCTTGCTGGCATCAATGAACAGAATATTCTCATCCTCCTTGCGGCATTTCTTCATCACGAGGATACAGGTCGGGATGCTTGTGCCGTAGAAGATGTTCGCCGGGAGACCGATAATAGCATCGATGTAGTTCTTCTTCTCGATCAGATATTCACGGATCTTGCCCTCGGACGCGCCTCGGAAAAGCACGCCGTGAGGAGCCACGCAAGCCATTGTGCCGCCATCGTTGAGGTGATAGACCATATGCAGGATAAAAGCGTAGTCGGCCTTGGATTTCGGAGCCAGAACTCCGGCCTTGCTGAAACGGTCATCGTTATTGAACTTCGCGGCGGCGGACCACTCGGCTGAGAACGGAGGATTCGCCACCACCGCATCAAATTGTCTGTCTCCGAACTCATCGTCCTCAAGCGTATCCCCATTATGTATGTCGAAATCCCTATACTTAACCCCGTGAAGAAGCATATTCATTCTTGCAAGGTTGAATGTGGTAGGATTCTTCTCTTGGCCGAATATCTCGTCGGCATTGCCTTCGCGGGCGGTACGAAGGAGCAGAGAACCGGAACCGCAAGTCGGGTCATAGACGGTCTTCAGCCTGTTCTTTCCGGTGATGACGATTTCCGACAGAATCTGGCTGACCTCCTGCGGAGTATAGAACTCACCGGCTTTCTTGCCTGCTCCGGCGGCGAATTGCCCGATCATATATTCATACGCATCGCCCAATATGTCAATATCTTGCGCATCCTCAAGACCGAAATCAATGCCGTCGAGCGCGACAAGGACATCACTGATGAGCCTGTTCTTGTCTTCAGCCGTCTTTCCAAGCTTCGGCGAAGCCAGGTCAATGTCGGAGAACAGGCCACCAAAGTCATCCTCACTTTCCTGTCCGATGGTGCTGTCTTCAATCTTCTTCAGAGAGCGCTCAAGAGCCGGAAGGATATTCTCTTTTCCCTGAATCATAGATATGATGGTGGAGAACAGGTATTCAGGCTCAACGAAATATCCCAAGTCCTGGATGCACTGCGCTTTCAGTTCCTCCTTCAATTCTTCATCACCGCTTTCCCAGGCGGTCTTGAAGTCTATGTTGTCGTATTGTAGTATCTCATTGGCGCGAAGCTCGATTTTCTCCGAAAGATACTTGTAGAATATGAATCCAAGGGTGAAGTACATAAAATCACCGGCGGACATATTGCCTCTGAGTGTGTTGGCAACTGTCCAAAGCTGTGTGCGCAGTTTCTGCTGTAATTCTTCGCTCATATCGCGTTTGTCTTTTTAATCCCAACTGAAAGTGTCTATAATGCCACGAAGTCTGGCCATAACCCGTTTGAAGATGTTCCTACGTTCGATAAGGCCAACCTTTTTTCTCATTATGGCATCCTGTATGATCTCCGGCTTCTCGCGCTGAAGGTAGTCGTATTCCTTGAAGAAACTCTGCAACGACTCCTTGTCAAGTCCCTCATCATCGGCCAGATTGGCGATGGCTTTCGACTTCTCCTTTGAAATATAGTCGTTCAGGCGGCCTTCGAGGTCAATGTTCCCGTCCGCCTTGGCTCTGATGAAGCCGCTTTTGTCATTGTCGATGTTCTGCTTGATGAAGCCGTCAATGAGTTTTGTCTTGTTACGCATCGCGGCATCCCTTATCATAGTGTCAAGAATATGCTGACGTCTGGATTCATAATCCTCGTTCTCTGGATTCAGATCCTCAATGAGGGCAAGGATATATGCGACATTGATGACATCGCTGTGCAGCAGCTCAAGGCAGAAGTCTATGTCTTCAAGTTTGGAATCGCCATAAGGGATTTCGGGCTCTTCTAAAGTTCCGGTCCGAGCATCGTCTTTGTCCACAACACCGACTGTGATGTCAAGGTACTTGCTGCGGAAGTCCATATACTCCTGCTCAGACATAGCAAAATACTTATCTTCCGAGGTATAATCCTCATAAATCTGGATCTCGGTCTTTCCTTTGATGATGTCCCTGAAAGCAAGTATAAAGTCTTTCTTGTCACGCTCGCTCTTCAGAGAGTCGATGAAAGCCGGATCCGGATATTTCTTCAGGAAATCAATCATCTTCTGATTGAGATCCTTACGGACTTCCAGATAAGGTTTTCTGACGATATATTCATTCGGCTCATTGTTACTGAAAAGTTTGATGGCGGCGTCCACCTTGGATTTCAGGTCGCGGAAACAGATTATCTTGCCGAAACGCTTCTTCTCGTTGAGCACGCGGTTGGTACGGCTGAACGCCTGAAGGAGACCGTGCCATTCCAGATTCTTGTCCACATACAAGGTGTTCAGCTTCTTGGCATCAAATCCGGTCAGGAACATACCCACGACAATCAGCAGGTCAAGAGGCTCCATATCAGGCCTGCGCTTCTTCATACGCTCGTTGATGTCATCGTAATAGAGACTGAAATGAGGCACATCGTATGCAGTGCCGAACATTCTGTTGTAGTCATTCATTATCTCCTGCAGCTTGTCGGCGGTCACTTTCTCATCCTCAAAGCCTTGTCCCATTCCAGTAAGATTGTCATCCTGGCTCTCGTTCGCCGAATAAGTGAATATCGCGCCGATGCGGATCGACGGTTTCAGTTCCTTGAATATCCTGTAATATTCAAGGAGCATCGGGACAGACTGGACAGCGAACATCGCATTGAACTCACCGTCAAAGGTAGAATGATTGAAGTTGTTCAATATGAACCGCGCGATCTCCCGCATCCTTGTTTCCGATTCCAAGTCCACATCTTCTTGTCCTTTATAATATTCAACAAGGAAACCAAGCACATTATCATCAGCTATGGCATCTTTTATCAGGTATCTATGCAGACATTTCCCGAATACTTCCGCTGTGGTATGTTCCTGTCTGGCGTTTTCCCGAAAAATCGGTGTTCCGGTAAATCCGAAAATCTGGAGATTGTGAAAGAAACCGACTATATTCTTATGGCAGTCACCGAAGTGAGAGCGGTGACATTCATCGAAAATCATCACGACCTTCTTGTCACGAATGTCTTGCAGGTGCTTGTTGTAGTAGTCTTTCGTGACCGCACAGTTCAATTTCTGTATGGTGGTGATGATGATCTTGGAATTTCCGCTTAGTCTCTTGATGAGTTCGCCTGTGTTGTCAGTATTGTCAACAGCCCCTGGCTCGAACGCTTCATATTCCGCTTGTGTCTGAGTGTCAAGGTCGTGTCTGTCCACCACGAACAGCACCTTGTCAACGCCATCGACTTCCGAAACCAGCTGCGCAGCCTTGAACGAGGTCAACGTCTTTCCTGCTCCTGTTGTATGCCATACATACCCGTTATCATTGGACTCCTGCACTTTCTTCAGAATCTCCTCCACGGCATAATACTGGTACGGGCGCAATACCATCAACATCTTGTCTCCTTCGTGAAGGACTATGTACTTGCCTATAATCTTGCCAAGAGTGCATTTCGCCAAAAAGTCATCGGCGAAGAGTTCAAGGTTGTTTATCGGTTCGTTGTTTGGAGTCGTCCAATTGAATGTGAACTTATAGCCGCCATTAGGATTATTCGCGAAGTATCTGGTGTTTACCCCGTTGGAGATGATGAAAAGTTGAATGTAGTCAAAGAGTCCATTGAATGCGGTCTTCTGGTATCTCTGAACCTGATTATATGCCTGCTTCAGTTCAACGCCCCTTTTCTTCAGCTCAATCTGCACAAGCGGAAGACCATTTATAATGATAGTAACGTCAAAGCGGTTCTTCCTCTTAGCCTCAACTGTTATCTGGTTCGCCACCTGAAACTCGTTCTTGCACCAATTCTTGGAATCGAAGAAATTAATCCAGACACGCTCTCCGTTTTCGAGTTCAAATTCCTTCAAGTCACGAAGCTTCTTGGCCTTCTCGAAGCGCGTTCCACCTTCAAGATAAAGCAGAATCTTGTCAAATTCAGACTCAGTGAAAGACGTGCGGCCGTGTCGCTTGAGCTCGTCTGTGTTATGCTTCTCAAGCTGAGCTTTGAAATTGGACTTAAGTTCATTCTCATCATTGAGAATGACACGTTCATAACTGTTCTCAATCAAGGTTTTGATCAACCCTTCCTCCAGAATCTGTTCACTTTGTACAGGCATTTTATATTCCAAAAGACAATATATGGCAAAGTTAGCAATCTCTTAAAGATATTCAAGTGTCATTGCTATCATTCGCACATTATTACTATCTTGGCAAGTGTCCAAAAACAATCAACATAAAAAAAGAGTGACCAAATATTGGTCACTCTTCTCTTTATGTTGATCCGAACAAAGTCTTTTATATCTCCTGCCGCTTGCGACGCCAGTTGAGCATCGGGAGGAGGAAGGAGATGACGGCGGCGCCTAGCCAGAACCAGCTGACGTAGGTGAAATCGTGTTTGGTCACGGTCTCGCCGAGTTTGTTCACCACCTCTACTGTGTTGTTGTCCAGAAGGAGGCCGGTGACTACGTTCTGCAAGCCGGCGGCGGCGTAGGATGCCACTCCTACGATGCCGAGGGCGGCTCCGGAGGCTTTTCTCGGAACGAGGTCAATGGCCATCAGACCGCCAAGGAAACTGATCAGAACACCGATGGCGATTCCGAACAGAACCATTGACAGGATGAGCGTGAAATGACTGCCGTTTCCGAACAGGAACAGGTAGAGGGAAATCGCCTCAAGGACACCTGCGGTGAAGGCGGGATATTTCCTGTCTCCCTTGAACACCTTGTCGGACAGCCAGCCTGAGAATACCGTTCCCAGCACTCCAAGATCGGGTTGATGCCGATGATCGCGGCGGCGGCTTTGAGGTCATATTCATAAGTCTCTTGAAGGAAGATCGTGCCCCACTCGTTGATGGCGTAGCGGCTCATGTACATGAACGCGCTGGACAGGGCCAGAATCCACACTCCGTAATTGCGGAGAACGGCTTTCTGGATCTTTCTGGTCTCGGCGGCCCTGGCCTCGGCGGACTCAGCAGACTCCTGCGCGGCCGGCTTCTTTGTCTCCTCGCCGGAAAGTTCCTCAATGGACGGAAGTCCCTTGCTCTCAGGCGTGTCGTGCAGCCAGAACAAGATCAAAAGCACTCCCAGAAGGCCGGCGCAGGCCGCTCCGAAGAAGCCCCATTTCCAACCGAAGGCGGCCACAATGGAACCTACGAATATGAACGAGAGGCCTTCGCCGATGTTGTGCGAGGCGCTGAAAAATCCATAGTACGTGCCACGTATCCTCAGCGGGAACCACCTCGAAAGTGTGACGATGGAAGGCGGAGAGCCCATAGACTGAGCCCAGCCGTTGATGCCCCACATTATCGCGAACACTATGAATATGATAGAGCCGCTGATGCCAGCGCTGACCGCTGTGGCGCCAAGCACTCCCATAATCAGGTTGGCGGCGGCCGACAGCACCAGACCGGTGGCCATAAACCTTTTGACATTCGAGCCGTCGGCCAGGAATCCGTTGACGAACTTGCCCACGGCATAGGTCCAGTAAAGGCAGGCGCCAATGATACCAAGCTGCGTGGCGTTGAGCAGGCCGGCGTCAATCAGCGGCTGCTTCATCACGCCCATCGACATACGGCACACGTAATAGAGCGCGTAGCCGAACGTGATGGCGATGAAGGACTGGAAGCGGGAACGTTTCCAGACCTTGTCAGTGTTCTCCGGAGCCACCTTGGCGGCGGACGGAGAACTTATCCTGAAAAAATCGAGAAATGAAGCCATCTTAAATGAATATTATGACTATCCAGACGGCTTCCTAATCGTGCAATCCCTTTTCGCGGAGGTACTTGAGCAGCTGCTCAGGACGGTCGGTCTGGATGAGTGACGCGCCGTAGCCGATCACCTGGTCGTAGATGAGGGCAGGATCGCCGCAGTCAAGAGCCTTGTCATCGTCCAGATAGCCGCAGAGGCTTCCCCAGATAGTGTTGATCCAAAGCTTTGAGCCTGAGTCGATAATCTTCTTGAAGCAGTCCTCAACCTCAGGGGTCATCTTCTTCCAGCAAACCTCGTAGGCGAGAGGAACGGTGCCGGTCTCCATATATTCATTGAAAAGAGCCTTTCCGGCCTCTTTCTGGATGTCAATGATAGGCATATACATCATATTGTGCTCGTGGGCGGCCATCCTCCTGGCCACCTCGGCTACAGGCTTCTTGCCCTTGATCAGGATCTGGTCGGTGACTCCGAGTTCCTCGGTGAGGGCGAGAACCAAGTCGTAATATTCATAACCCTGATCCACGTTCACGCAGATGCGGTCCTTGCAGCACTCCAGCGCCTCGCGGAGGGTGCAGATGTGCAGGGAGTCGGTGGCAACGCCGTGCGCGCGCTTGAGACGGAACTTCTTGAGCTCATCCAAGGTGTAATCGCTTACAAGACCCTTTCCGGTGGTGCAGCGGTCGATCGTCCTGTCGTGAGAGAGCACGAGAACGCTGTCCTTGGTGAGCTTGAGGTCGAGCTCCATTATGTCAGCGCCCATCCTGATGATGGACTCGATGGCAGGGATGGAGTTCTCCGGATAGTTGCGCCAGTCGCCTCTGTGGCAGGCAACTACCACATACTTTGAGGCCGGGTCGTGCATCTGCGCCACGATCATCTCGGCCCTGTTAGGGTACTTGGCCGCATCAACCACATTCTTCTTTGCCGTCCCGCAGGAGCAGAGGCACACAGCGGCGGCGATCAGATACAAAATTCTTGCTTTCATATATTCATTAATTTTTAAAATTTTGTCAGTCAATGTCTAAAGAAGCTTCCTTAGTTCAGCGAGGGCGCAGGAGATGTGGTACTGGACCGTCTTGGGACTTATCATCAGCGCGTCGGCAATCTCTTGGTAAGTCTTGTGTTCGTAGCGGTTCATCCTGAAGATTGTCTTCCTTAGGACAGACATATCTTCCAAAGCCTCGTCTATGCTTTTCAGCAACTCGAACGTGTCCATTTGGAACGACGGCTCATACCGCTCCGTGCTGACTCCGACAGTGGCCTTATGGTACCTGTCGCGCACGCCCTTGCGCTTAATGAAATTCAGGACGGCGTTGTGCGCCATACTGAACAGGTAGGACTTGAGCGAATCAACCTCACGGAGAGCTTTACGGGAGTTCCAGATCTTGAGGAACATATCCTGCGTGATGTCCTCCGCCTCCGAGGAGTTCTGAAGCATACTGAACGCGAAATTTCGGATGCGCCCGGCATACAGAACATAGAGGATGCCAAGAGCCTTGACATCCCCTCCTGCTATCTGCTCAAGTAACTGCTTGTCTTCATTAAGCATTTCACCTGACAAATATAACGATTATTTACCACTTTCTTACACGGACCTTGTACATATCAATGTCAACATTGATGATTCTGTCCGGGGCGGAGGCACTGTTGTAGCCGATGATGGAAACGTCCAGGACAGCGTCCTCGCTCTTGACCTTGAGCTCGTAGTTTCCATCGATGTCTGTTCCGGTTCCGTTGTTGGTGCCACGCTCGATGACCATAGCGCCGATCACCGGCTGTCCGGACTTGTCAACGACCTTTCCGGTAATGATTTTCGGGCCTACGGTCCCCGAAGCCTTAGGTCTGGCTTCCGGAGCCTTTTTGCTCAAAAGGATCTTCTGGTCCTTGAATTCGACCTTGACACCTGGAAGCACCTTCTTCAGGACAGCTTCGATGTCCTCGTTCTTCGCCGTGACCGAAACCTTGCCGGCAAGGTCAATGTCGGTGTCCACATAGGCGAAAGTGTAGGAACTACCAGCCTCGATAGCCTTCAGGAGTTCCTTGACTGTCACATCCTTGACATTCACGGTCGCCGTCCTGCTCTGAGCGTACGCACCGAGCGAAAGCCCGAGGGCGCACAGCACGCAAAGCACGGTTCTGGTGAATGAAGGAAGAATGTTAGATATTCCTTTCATTAATAATTAGTGTTTTTGGCTTTGTTATCAATTGTGATTGTCTTTCCTTGACGCTCCCAGCGGACCGGAAGGAGGGTTGAGAGGATCTCCATAATCTCATCGACGGATTCATCCTTGACCGTCAATGACATACGTTTGTCCTTAAGGTTGCCGAGGTCAGCCGCGACCTTTATCTGGTACTTGTGCGACAGGCTTTCCAGAATGTCGCCGAGCTTCACATTGTCGAATGCGAGGCGATGCTCGTACCAGCGGCAGCAGTCATCGGCGTTCACCGCCGTCACCTCAGTCCTTCCCCTGTCCCAGGAATATTTCTGGTCAGGCCTGAGGATGACGAGTTCCTTGCTTTCGGTGTCGGAGACCTGCACGGAACCGCTGCGGAGGATCACCTCGGCGGAATGTCCGACAGGGTCGCTGACAATGTTGAAAGTCGTTCCGAGAACCTTGACCTGAAGGTTGTCGTGCATATTCACGATGAACGGGCAGGCCTCGTTTCCGGTGACCTCAAAGTAGCCTTCGCCGTCGATGGAGACATTCCTTGCGCTCTTGCCGAAATCCTGGTTGTAGGACAGCCGGCTGTCCCGGTTGAGCCATACGCGCGTGCCGTCAGGCAAGGTGTAGGAGCCGACGTTGTCGGACGAAGCGATGAGCACGGTCTCCCTTTCGGGAGCCATATTCATTCTCCCGACTGTCGCGCCTCCTATGAATATCGCCACGGCTGCGGCGGCGGTGACACAGTAACGTAATGGCTTGCTGTGCAGCAGATTGGACAGCCATCCGAGTCTTTGAGCCGTTGTGGCAGTCCCTTCGATGCTCGCTGAGCTTGTCGAAGCGCCATCCTCTCCCAACGAAGCCATAAGCCTCTCCAGTCCGGCCGTCAAGTCGAAATCAGGAGAGTCCGAAGAGACAGAGTCCCAATATTCCTCCAGCAAAGCCTTCACCTCCGGTTCATCTCCATACGCGGCAAGCCACCCGAGGTACCGTTGTTTCAGTTCCTCGGAGACCTCCACACCGCTGAAGAAGAAATCCAGGATGCGTCTGTAGTCTTCGCCCTTCATTATTTGCCCGCCTGGGTGAATGTGTAGGTACTTGTGTAAGATCCGGCATTGAGACGGATCGTTCCGATACGGTCTGCACCTGTCGTGTTAGGTTGGGTGGTGATGGTTGATTCACTGACGCCCTTGGTGCCGGAAGCAGGTTCGATCGTGAACCAGTCCTCACCTTCAAGCGACCAGTCACACGTGGCGCTGATCGTGATCTGATCGGTTCCGCCTCCCACCAACGTAGCAGGTGTCTTGGCGGCCAACGTAGTCTTGATGACGACAGTGTCGTGCACCTCGGACACAGTCTGTTTCTGGCAAGCGGTCCCGCCAAGAAGCAGCGGAACGACCAGAATGAGTTTTGTTATGAGTTTTAGTTTCATGGAGTATAAAAATGTTTTATATAAGGTAAGACACCTTCGATGTCCTATATGCTAAAAAACGATCAAGACTTTTATCAGGTAATCCTTAAAAAAGGCTATATTTGTATGATATAAAGCCATGTCAAAGGATAAGAAAAGATGATTCTGGATGAAACGATATTCGAAGGGCTGTACTACAAGTACAGTGACAGGCTTTACAACTTCGCGTTCAGGTTCGTGTCGGACGAGCACACAGCGCAAGACATCGTGCACGAGGCCTATGGCACGCTTTGGGAGAAATTCGAAGGAAAGGAAAGCGACGCATGGCAGGCTCTTCTGTTCCGCATTGTACGGAACCGGTCGATTGACACACTGCGCCACCAGTCATCACTCAGGATTGTCAGTCTCACGGATTCTTTCAGAAACGTCTGCGACGAAGGTCTCTATCAGATGGATTTCGCGGTCAACGACTCCGACCGGAAGACAATCTACGATGAACTCACGGCGAACATCCACAGCATCATGGGCAAGCTTCCTGACAGATGCCGCGAAGTGTTCATGATGAGCAGGTTCCAAAACATGAAGAACAAGGAAATCGCGGCGGCTTTGAAAATCTCTGAGAAGGCTGTGGAAAAGCACATCCACAAAGCCCTGACGGTGTTCAGGAAAGAATTGGACGGCCTCGCCGGCAACGGGAACGCGGATCTCCAGAGCGGAGCCGCTCATTTCTGGCTGCTGTTCATCCTCACCTGCATGGTGGATTGATCACGGATATATTTATGAATAGACAATTTCCTGAATATTAAAGGAGCTAATCCAAAAATCACCAGACTCGGAGCGAAGCGACCGAAGGGGTCTCGGGGAATCCCTTCCCCGTGCCCCACCGGGGCTGTCACGAAGTGACTGGGGGTAAAATGAAAAGGAGGTGACTTTTTAGCCACCTCCCTTTAATATTATGTCATCACCACTATCTATAGCAGATGCTGAACTCGGCCAGACTGCACAGGGGAACCTTCAAGGCTCCGCCCTTTCGTCCTGACGCCGTCACGACAAACTTGACGTACTTCGCCTCCGGCTCGATCTCCGCCGCGTGAACGTTACGGTATGCGCTCACGCCGGTATAGTCGAAATCGCAGACCTTGGTGTAATTCTCTCCATCCAAAGACACTTCCAGATGTCCGCCTTTAAGGTCGGAGGCATAACGGTCCTGACGCCGGTACAGGTCGAAGTCCGAAATACGCACCGGAGAGGCGAGTTCATATTCAATGAAATACGGCAGCTTCAACACCGCCACGTCGGTCTTTTGGTAGCCGGATTCCCATTTCGTGTTGATCTTCCCGTCGATCGTCAGCTCCGGGCCGGCTCCGATCTTATAGGAGTTGCAGTCACGCACCGAGATGTCGGACTGGCTGTAATGATGCCTGTTGAACATATTCATCACTGACTCCGACTCGCCTTCCACCTTGAAGCCGCCTTCCGACTCGACACCAGCCACAAGGGAATAATACCTATCCTGTGCCTTGGACTTGTCGATGCGCACAGTATAGACAATCTCGGAGACACCCGGGGTGAAACCTTGCTCAGAAGAGGATGTCACTGAATATGATCCCTCCGGAAGAAGCGAATATTCCGCCTTGTCCGATGGGACGTTGAAAGTGAACTTCACGCCGTTGTCCCAATTGTTATCGATGCTTGTGCGGACCTTGTATTCAACAGTGACGAATCCGTCATTGTCCTCCAGTTTGTCAAGATCGGTCTCGGACACTCCGGATTTGTCCAGACTGAACGCCATCATGCTCATGTCCGGGACGATGACAGTGCTGCCAAGTTCATCGGTCTGGGCGTCATTCACGCCATCGGTGAGGCTTTTCAGCCTCAACGCCACAGCGTAGTTACTCAGATCGGAATAGTCCGCTTCCGTTGAAAGTCTTTTCAAGGCCTCGATGTTGAAATCCACCTTGAACGTAGCCTTCTTGTCCTTCATCTGAAGGTCAGACGATTCCAGAGACCAGCAGTCCGAAGGCAGAGCCAGAAGCGACGCAGAGTTCTCCTCATTGTACTTTACCAGCACGGCGGCATCCTCCGACAGCCTCACCTTTGGATTCTGGTCGTAATAGCTGCCACAGTAGGCGTTCACCTCAGCCGTGAACGAGGACTGCACGTCATAGATTGTTTCTGTCTTCTGGTATCCGTTGTTGAGGATGTACACGGAAGGGTCGTAAAGATTGTCCTCCAGGTGGCTCGGCTCGCAGGCCGCGGCGGACAGAAGCGCGGCTAAGCCTATAAGAGTATATTTTCGTTTCATAATGATTCTTTTTTAGAAGTCGTTTCCAGTTCTACCATCCGTAGTTCTGAGTCAGTTCCGGAACCCTGTCAAGCTCGGCCTGATTCATAGGAAGGACATAGTATTTCTTGGTGAACACCCTCTCGGACTTGGTGCCGGCCTCTCCGAAAGTGTCGAAAATGGACGTGCGCCTCCAATAATCACCGGAAATCTTATGGTCAGACGCTCCGATGTTGCATCCTACGACCTTGCCGTTATCCTCCCTTTCGGCTATCATCCAGCGGCGGGTGTCGAAGTAACGTTTTCCCTCGAAGCAAAGCTCGACCATACGCTCCCTGCGGATGTACTTTCTCTGGAGATCCTTGTCGCCTATGATCTCAGGATAGACCTCGTCCTCGCCGGTTCCGATCGCCGGGACCCCGGCCCTGTGGCGTATCATGTTCCAGTAAGTGAGGATGTCCGGATTCGCCGGGTCATATTCATTGAGAGCCTCGATGTACATCAGCAGCACATCGGCATATCTGATGATCGGCCACGAGAGGTTCCCCCACCGGCTTGACTTCGTGTCCAGATCCGGATCGATGAACTTGAGGCAAAGGTAACCGGTCGGGCTGTAGTTGTTCGATGTGATAGGTCCGGAGTTTCCGTTCTTGTAGAACTGGATGTTGGCCAGCTTGTTCGTGCCCATGATCCATGTCTGGCCGCTCCAGAACACATTGGCGTAGAACCTCGGCTCGCGGCCGATGTACATGTTCATGGTCTCGATGGCGTCGTTGGACTTCAGGTTCTTAGGGATGGTGGAGAAGAACGGGTTGACGAACTTCTGAGACCCGGTCTCAGTGTAGCCGGAACGTGGATCCACCTCAATGACACCCGCGCCGTTGTCGTAGGATTCGTCTTCCATGTTGGTGATCGGATAGTAGCCGTTGTCCATCGCGAAAGCGTCCACAAGCTTCTGGGTCAGACCGATTCCGCCGTATCCGCTCGCCGAGACCGGAGTCTCCCCGACTCTCCAGCTGCGTCCGCCGCACTGCACCGTGAATATGTTCTCAGGGGAATTGAGCAGCACCGCAGCGTTATGAATATTCTCAAGCGGAGTGGCGTTCTCGTCATCCACAAGATTGTACGTGTTCATGTCTATGACAGCCTTCGCCGCCTCGGCCGCCTGTCTCCAACGGTTTTCGTCATATTCTGTGTTGAAGAGTTTCTCTCCGTCCTTGTTCACGATGCCGTCATAAATGCCGGTGCCGTTCTGCCCGTTGAAAAGAGGGCTGGCGTTGAACATAAGGAGCCTGGCCTTCATCGCAAGGGAAGAGCCTTTCGTGGCACGTCCGATCTCGTAGGAGCTTCTCGTGTCAGGGAGCTCGGTGGCCGCTTTGTCATATTCATCACAAAGCCAATCGACTATCGTGCTCCAAGGGGACCTGTCCACCTTTGACACATCCGGGTCGGAATAGTCCGACTGCCTGTCCCCGAGCCAAATGACAGGGCCGTTCCATTTGAGCAGCTCGGTATAGTAGAACGCCCTGAGGAAACGGGCCTCGCCCCGCCACATCACTTTCTCATCATCCGTGAGCTGAGGACAGTCCTGGACCTTGGACATGAAATATGTCGCCTCGCTTATTCCCTGATACAAAAGTCTGTAAACCGCATGACGGTAACCGCCGTGGTTTGACAGAGGGAAAGCTGGTTATGGTTCAGCAAAGCGAAGAAACGGGAGCCGGTGTAGGCACAGGATGCCTCATCGCTGGCAGTGATCGCGATGCAGGATGTGGAACCGTAACCTTCCGGGGACCATTCGCTCGGAATGTAGGTATAGACATTGACAAGATATTGCAGCGTGGTCGTCTTCTTGTCGAATATGTTCTTTGAGGTCAGCTGGTCGTCAGGCTGCCTGTCCAGGTAACTGTCACAGCCGCAGACCGCTAGCGCAATCATCAGGATTATTGCTGATATATTCTTCTTCATAGTACTTCTTGATTATTAGAAACCGATGTTCAGACCGATGTTGGCCACTTTGGTGTTAGGGTAGTTCGACGCTCCCGTCTGGAGATCCGGATCCCAGAGCTTGAACGGAGCGAAGGTAAGCAGATTCGTTCCGGACACGAAGACACGCAGCTGGCTCAGGCGCATCTTCTGGATCAATCTCTTAGGGAAAGTGTAGCCGAACTCAGCGTTCTTGAGCCTGATGTAGCGGCCGTTGACGAGCCAGAAGTCAGATGACTGGTTGTTGTTCGTCGCCTCGGTCGTGGTAAGACGCGGGTATTTCGCGTCGGTATTGCTTTCGGTCCAGTAGTTCCCGTAGATATCGGAGAACACGTTGTTCGCGGCCATCTTCGGCTCGGTGAATCCGCGTACCATAGAGGAGTTTATCGAGAAACTTACGTGGGCGTTGCCCTGGAAGAAAACCGACACATCGAATCCCTTCCATTGGGCGGACACACCGAAACCGTACACGATCTCAGGCACGTCGGTGTACCCTATGGCCTTGACGTCCTTGCTGTCGATCACACCGTCGTTGTTGAGATCCTTGTACTTGATGTCGCCAGGACGTACCTCGCCGAGAGCGCTCTGGTCCGGAGACGTGGCGATGTCAGCCTCGTCCTTGAACAGTCCGTCGGACACATAGCCGAATGTCTGCCATCTGGCCTGGCCGGTACGGTTCATGTACTTCTCGATGTAGTCCGGCTGGTCCTGATCCTCGATGACGTTACGGGCGAAAGTGAAGTTACCCATCGCCGAGAAGTTCACCTGGCCGATCTTCTGGTCGTACTGCAGGGAGCTGTCCCATCCGGAGTTCCTCATCCGGCCGATGTTGACGTAAGGCTTCGTGGTGATTCCGATATATTCAGGAATGGAAGACCTCTGAAGGAATATTCCCGAACGCTTTTCCTTGAACCAGTCCACCTGCACGCGGAGTTTGTCGAAGAACGAGACATCCACGCCGACATCCAGTTTGCGTGATTTCTCCCAGCCGACATTGTCGTTGGCCCATTCGCCGCGCCGGTAGGACGGGTAGGAGGTCACCGTCTCGCCGAAACTCCACTTATCACCGGAGTTGATTGTCTCCAGGTAGATGAAACGACGGTTGCCTCCGATCTGGTCGTTTCCGACAATTCCATAGGAGCCCTTGATTTTCAGCAAGCTGATGACATCAGCCAAGCGTCCTGTCCAGAATTTCTCGTTGGAGACCAGCCAGCCACCGGCCACTGACGGGAAGAATCCGAACCTGTGTCCAGGCGAGAAGTTCTCGGATCCGTTGTAGCCGGCGTTGAACTCGGCGAAATACCGTGAATCATAATTGTAGGTAGCCCTGAAGGCCACTCCCTGATGTCTGTACGGCAGGGCCGCATTGCTGGAGGTGGCACTGGAGCCGATATAGTTCTTCTGTGACTGCTGATAGAGAAGGAGACCTGTGACGCTGTGGTTTCCGAATGACCTTGCGTAGTTCAGGCTGGCCTCCAGATAGAGGGAACGCCATCCGGTGTTGGAATATGAGAAATCCAGTGTCTGCGAGCCCTGCACAAGCTCAGTAAGGTGCAGTTCTCCGTTCTCGTCCCTGTACGCCTGACCGTATTGCTCAGGAGTCCTGGTGCGGTTCTGGTAAGCGTTGTTCTTGGCGTCGAAAGAGCCTTTGACTGTGGCTGTAAGTCCATCGGTGAGCCACGAGAAATCGTGGGTGAGGGACACGAGAGACTGAGCCGTGTTGTAGAACGCCTGCTTGTAACCGGTCTGTGTCAGAAGGGCGTACGGGTTGTAGCCCATGTTAGTACCCGGTCCTGGATAATGGCCGTCCGAATAGACCATCGGGAAGATCACAGACGGTGTCTTCAGCGCGGCCGACCAGATCGAGCTGCTGCTCGTTCCGCTCTCGTTCTTCTGCTCGAAAGTCGTGGCGAGATTGACGTTCATGGACGTGTGGCGAGTGAGTTTCACATCCACGTTCGCCCTGAAATTGAAGCGGCGGTAATATATTCCCGTGTTGTAATCGGCCGTAGGATCAGTCTTGAAGAGCCCGTTCTCGTTGTAGAAACCTCCGGAGATGTAATATTTCACGGAGCTGGTTCCACCGGAGACGTTGACGTTCGCCCTGGTGTTGTTGCTGAGGTTCTTGAATATGCTGTTGACCCAATCGACATTAGGGTAAAGGTCCGGATCCTCTCCGCTCAAGGTCTTGCGTACCCTCTCCGCATCGAAATATTCAGTCCCGGAAGCCACATTGTACATTTCCATGTACTGTGTCGCGCTCGCCATCTCCGGTACCTTGACTGGGCTGGTCACACCGTTCTCGAATTTGATGCTGACCTTTGGTTTGCCCTCCTCTCCGCTGCGTGTCGTGATGAGCACCACGCCGTTGGCTCCTCGCACTCCGTAAACGGCCGTCGCGGCGGCGTCCTTGAGGACGGAGAATTCCTTGATGTCCTCGACATCCACAAGGTCAAGCTCACGCTCGACTCCGTCGATCAGGACGAGAGGGTTGGCGTTGGCTCCGAAGGTGCTGATGCCTCGGATCCAGAAAGTGGATCCCGCGCCAGGCTCGCCGCTCCTCTGCACCGACACGACTCCGGAAAGCCTTCCGGCGAGAGCGTTGCTGATCTTGGACACCGGAATCTTCACCGCGTCCGGAGCGATTGTGGCGATGGCGCCCACGATACTGGCCTTCTTCTGGTGGCCGTAGCCGACAGCCACAGCCTCCTCCAAAGTGTTTCCATCCTGCTCAAGGGTCACGTTGATGACCTGTGATCCCTTCTTTATCTGGACATCCTGGGCCACATAGCCTATGCAGGACACGCTGATGTAGCCGTAATTACCTTTGAATGAAAGGTTATAGCGGCCATCAAGGTCGGTGGAGACTCCAATCGGAGTGTCCTTGACCCAAACCGCCACTCCGACAAGCGGCTCGCCGGTCTTGGCGTCCTTGACGGTTCCGCTGACCTCCGTAGATTTGTCATCGCCGGTTGTCTTGCCTGAGGTCTTTGCCTCGGTTTTGGTGATCGTGATGATCTTGCCTTTCAGCTCATACTTGAAAGGTGGTTTGACTATCTGCCGCAAGACAGTCTGCACGGACGCCGAGTTGAAGTCGGCCGTGACAGCCGGGGCATCCCGAAGAATTCCTGTCTCGTAGATGAAAGAATAGCCGGTCTGGCGCTCAAGTTCCTTGATGACACCAGTCAGAGGCTCGTTCTTGAACCGCTTTGTGAACGACTGGGCGGAGATGAACTGCCCGGTCATCACGAGAAGCAAAACAAGAAGCGCGCTCTTGAAAACAAGTTGTCTCTTCATTTTTGTTGAACAGTGGGTTTAGTTAACGTTATTAGTTTTGATTGTATGTCATTTTTCTGTGATCGCGATGCTGCTGTCATCCTGCCATGCCCACGAGATCGGCACAATTACGGCCACCGCCCCAAGCACATCATCGATGGACTCACGGGTGTCGAGTATGACACGGAAAGTCTTGTTCCTGTATTTCACCGGATTGTAATGAATCCGCGTTCCGTACAAGGATGTCAGTCTGGAAAACAGCCAGTCAAGCGTGACTGACTCGCAGTCCAGCTTGCCGTCAAGCCATGAGCGGTACTGGCTCACATCCCGCCTGGACTTGCTCATGGAACGGTCGATACGGTTGTAGGAGATGACCTCGCCCGGGCTGAGATAAATGTAGTCCTTGCCGGTCTGGAACTGAATCTGTCCCGTGAGGAGGGCCGCCTGGATTCCGTTCTCACCGTTGTAGGCAGAGACGTTGAACGAGGTGCCTTTGACAGTGATGCTGGCATCGTCCATTCTGACGATGAATGGCTTGGCCGGATTCTTCGAGACATCGAAGAACGCCTCGCCGGACAGCGTCACTTCCCTGCCCTTCTTGTTGAAATCAGAATCGTAGGTCAGGGTCGTAGCTGAGTTCAGCCAAACTTTGGACGAGTCCGGAAGCACGACCAGTCTCGTCTCCAGATAGGCTGTCGAGAAAGTGGAGACCGGATTCTCCTTGTCATTGAACAGATTGAAGAACAACGCCACGATGACGGCCACCGCCGCTGCCGCCGGGACGGAAATCCTCAGCAGCAAGCGTTTCCACCGACGTGCCTTGATTTTTCCCGTAAGCCTGGCGTAGGCCATCCTCTGCCCCGCAGTCGGCCTCTCGCTGTCACACCAATCCTTCTCCATCGTCCTGAAATCATCCATCGACAGCTTACCGTCCGAAAGGCTCTCGCGGATGGAAACCTCATCCTCGTAAGTGGATTCGCCACGGAAATATCTGAAGCATTTCTCTTTGATCCGATCATCTGAAATCCTTCTGTCGTCTTTACTCATAATGACTTTAATTATTTCATATAGATATTTAACGTTTAACCGGACTTTTACCCTACCTTTGTTTTCAAATGAATATTTCAAAAGATTCCACTGCCTCTTGCTCCGCGATGATCGGTACGTATTTTTTTGCACGAAGTGACTTTTCGGACGTAATAATACATATTCCGGAATCATGCGAGGTAGGGTAAATCGGAGTCGCTGCGTTTTATAATGCAGGATATTCAATACTAATAACACAAAATTCAGATCATGAGAAAAATTCCCTTTCTGCTGACAGGCGCGCTGGCCATTCTGGCAAGTGCCACAGCATCAGCCCAATCAGAGCCATCGGATGAGGTGAAGGTTCCGGACTATTCCGGCTATATCCTTACTCCGGAGGCTCCACACACTCCCCGGATCAACGGAGCCAAGATCTATGGCGCCCGTCCAGGCTCAGATTTCCTGTACAAGGTGGCGGCGACAGGTGACAGACCGATGACATTCTCGGCCGAGAACCTGCCCAAAGGCCTGAAAATCGACTCCGGAACAGGTGTGATCACCGGAAAGGTCAAGAAAGCCGGCACCTACAATGTCACGCTGAAGGCCGCCAACAGCCTCGGCGAGGCGAAAAGGGAGTTCAGGATCGTCATCGGAGAGAAGATCGCGCTGACTCCTCCGATGGGTTGGAACAGCTGGAACTGCTGGGGCAACACGGTAAGCCATGAGAAAGTGATGGCTTCCGCGAAGGCGATTCTTGAAAGTGGACTGGCGGACTATGGTTGGTCGTACATCAACATAGACGATGGCTGGCAGGGACTCCGCGGCGGAAAGGAGAACGCGATCCAGCCGAACGTGAAATTCCCTGACATGAAAGGTCTTGTGGACTCGCTGCACACCATGGGATTCAAGGTCGGCATCTATTCCGGTCCGTGGGTTGCGACCTATGCGGCACACATCGGAACACAGTGCGACAACGCCGACGGCACCTACGAATGGGTCAAGAAAGGCCTCGTCAACGAGAACTACAGGATGGTGGATCCGTCCGGCGAGCTGACCAGAGAGAAGCTTTGGTACAGCGGGAAATATTCATTCGCCGCCCAGGACGCGCGCCAGTGGGCAGAATGGGGCTTCGACTATCTCAAATACGACTGGAACCCGCACGACTGGTACAGCATGAAAGAGATGCACGATGAGCTGGAGAAATGCGGCAGGGACATCGTCTATAGCCTTTCCAACTCCGCCCTCCTTCCTTTGGCCGGTGAATATGTCAAATACGCCAACTGTTGGAGGACGACCGGAGACATCCGCGACAACTGGAAAAGCATCTCCGGCATCGGTTTCGGCAGGAACAGCAGCTGGGCGCCATATTCAGGCCCTGGACATTGGCCTGACGGAGACATGATGGTCATCGGAAACGTCGGCTGGGGCAGGAAATACCACTACACCAACCTGACTCCGGACGAGCAATATACCCACGTCACCCTTTGGGCAATGCAGGCGTCCCCGCTCCTGATCGGCTGCGACATGGCGGTCGCCGACAAATTCACAAAGAGCCTTCTGTGCAACAACGAGGTGATCGACATCAATCAGGATCCGCTCGGTTACGCGGCCACAAAGATTTACGGCAACAGTTCCTATGCCACATACTTCAAGCCTTTGGAGGACGGTTCGCTGGCAATCGCCATGTTCAACCTCAGCGAGACAACCCAGAAGATCGGTTTCAAGCCGAGAGCCATCGGAATTATCGGGGACAAAATCATCGTCCGGGATGTCTGGAGGCAGAAAGATGTCGCCGAGATGACCAACGACAGGGATCGTTTCGATGCTGATGTACCTCCGCACGGAGTGGTTCTCGTCAGGGTGTTCCCTGGCTTCACCAAGGAAAGACCTGTAGGCAGCAGAAGGTAGCCCAGCGACAGCCAAAGATCTGGCATTCAACTAGAAAACTTAATGTCTCGATGTGGTTATCCGCATCGGGACATTACATTATTACAGACTGTTGAATATCACGTCATTATGCTTTCTACAGAAAATTTCACTATTTTTATGTAAGATTTGCCGCCTTATGATGTAAATAATACAGGCAAATGACATTGGCACAAGAACGACATTGACATATAATACAAATATGAAGATTCTACATACATCAGACCTGCATCTGGGACATACGTTATATTCGTATGACAGGACAGTCGAGCAGACCGGCTGCCTCGCCCAGATAGAAAACATCATCAAGGAACAGAAGCCGGACGCATACGTCATCAGCGGCGACATCTATCATACGACATCACCCCAGACGTCAGCGCAGGAGATGTTCATGCATCATCTCATGACAGTCCATGAGATTGCACCGTCAATGAAGGTCATCGTGACAGCCGGCAACCACGACAGCAACAAGATAGAGATCACCGACCCGCTGTGGAACCTCGTGGGAGTATCCATCGTGGCATCCATAAAACGCAACATTCTCCAAGGAGAAGACAGCGATGAATTTCACAGGCAGCTTTTCGAACGCCATATCTTCCCCATCGTGAGGGACGGCAGCACCGTCGGCTACATTGTCGCCATACCGCACTGCTACCCAGGCAATTTCCCGGCCGTGAAGGCAGGTCTTCCGAGGGAAGAGAGAATGAAGGAGTTCATAGCCCTACTGCTTGGAGAAGTCGAGAAACGCAATAAAAACGGGCTTCCGGTGGTCGTGATGGCCCATACGGCAGTAAACCGGATCTCAGGAGAGAAACCCGACGCCGTCGGCCAGGACCTCGACATCATAGGAGGAATCGATATGGTCAATGCAGATGTTTTCGGCACAGGCTACGACTACATTGCACTCGGCCATATACACAATCCGCAGAACATCTCAGACAGGATCCGCTACAGCGGCTCTCCCCTGCCTGTATCTTTCGACGAGGACTTCCACCACAGCGTTTCGATCGTGACCATAGGGGCACACGGCGACACACCGGAGGTAGAGACAATCGACATTGACAATGCGATGCCGGTCATTACCATACCGGAGCAGGACGGGACCAGACGCAGCGAAGTGAAGTCCCTCAAGTGGGATGAGGCATACGAGGCGTTCAAGAAAATGGACCCGGAAAAGGCCTGCTATGTACGGCTCAATGTCACTGACGACGGGACCATTCCGGTCGAGGCGAAAGACAAGGCCGCCAAAGTTCCGGAGCAATGCCATCTGAAGGCGAAGTTCTGCCTGATAAACAGGGTGAAGAAGGTCAATGACCAGGACATAAACTCCTCCGGGAAGATAAATATCAGCACCGCAGAACTCGGAAAGATGGGGCCTTACTCCGTGGCTGAACTCTACCTGAAGGAAACGGGACAAGAAGGCATTGACGAGAATATCCTCGCCCTGCTGAAAGAAACCATTGACGAAGTTATGAACCCTGAAAAACACGACTGATACCATGAAACTGAAGAAACTGGACATCACCAACATAGCGTCGATCTCTTCCGCGAGCATCGACTTCACGTCCGCACCGCTGTCGGACTCCCCTATTTTCCTCATCTGCGGCGAGACCGGGAGCGGAAAATCCACCATCCTGGACGCCATATGCCTTGCCCTGTACAACAAGACCCCGCGTCTGACGAACGGCAACAAGACAGTTGAAACGTCCTACAAAGAGGGCGGACAGGAAATCAGCATAGTGTCTGTAAACCAGCTGCTCAAGAAAGGAGAGAAGGAAGGCGGAATAACACTCCTGTTCGAGGGGGCGGACGGCTCCGACTACACTGCCGAGTGGAAATGCCGTGTAAACCGCAATGGAAAACTGGAAGACGAAGACTGGTCCATAACCGACAGCAAAGGCAATACGAATAACAAAAGGGGCAAGGCACGCATTGACAAGATGACCGAAATCATCGGCCTGGACTATGATGAGTTCTGCCGCACGTCAATGCTCGCCCAGGGGCAGTTCACCCAGTTTCTGAAAGCCGAGAGCAAGGAGAAGTCGGAGATTCTTGAGAAAATTACCGGCACTGAGATTTATGCGATAATCGGCACCCGCATCCATAAGAACTCAATCGACGCGGATAATGCCTACAAAGAGGCGAAAAAGGACGTCGATTCTGTCGTTCTTCTCTCGGCAGAGGAAAAGAGCGCTCTTGTCAAAGAAATAAAACAGACTGAAGACGACATTGAAAAGAACAAGTCCGCATTGGCCCTGCTCGGAAGCCTGCTGAAGGCGTTTGAGGCTGTCGAAGCTGCCGAAAAGTCCATAAAGACATCTGAAGAGACTCTGGTATCGGCGAAGTCGAAGTTCTCTGTCCTCACCAATGACATTGCCTATGGCAAAGCCGAGCTCGACAAGAAAAACGACATTGCCGGAGATCTGGCGAAAGACATTGAGGCTCAGAAAGTTCACGCCGACATGTTCGCGAATGTCCAGACCATCGAATCGCATCTCGTGAATGTCACGAAGCAGGGAAACTTCTGCAAGAAACAGAAAGTAGTTCTCGAGAATGAGAAGAACGCTCTTGAAGCATCCCGGGCACTTTTCGCCGAACTGAAAACGAAGAAAGCCGATGCGGAAAAGACTCTTGACAGCAAGAGAGAGGCTGTAACGGAGGCCATTGAGGCCAAGATGGCGCTCATGCCTGAAGATGTGGAGAAAGAGAGACTCGACATTGGCAAGGCACTGAAACTCATCGGCGATGCAGGCACTGCCTACGCTGTCATCCAGCAGAAAGAAGAGAACCTCGCTACCGGGAAGTCCGACTACAAAAAGGCAGTAGAAGAGATTGAGGCAGAGCGTGTCGCGCTCAACGAACTGAAGGACAAGTCGAAGACAGCCGATGACACCTACGAGAAAAGTCGTGAATTATATGAGACGCAGGCTATGGCAATAGACCGGGCATCCATCCGTCTCAGGAACTGGCTCCGTGAGACAGGCAGCGACATCTGTCCCGTATGTCATGCGAAAATAACATCGCTCATCTCGGAACAGGAGCAGAACGATCTTCTCAAACCTGCAAAAGAGGCATTGGAAAAGGCGGAAACGGAGAAACGGAAAGCAGATGAGGCATCAGTCAAAGCAAGTACAGCGTTCAACACCAGACTTAAAGAGCTCGACAATTCCAAAAGCAGGCTCGGCAACGACGAAAAGACCTTGGCAGGACTCAAGGAAGCGTTCGCCAAGAATTTCTCTTCACTGGGCTTAAAAGTCAATGAAGAAAACATCAGGGAAAAGCTCGAGGAGGCCAAAAAGACGCTGGACACACGCAAGGATGCCAATGAAAAGGCAATTGCCGCTGTCAATGAAAGGCAAAAGGCCGTGGACAACGCAACTGCAGACAGGGACAAATACCAGAGCGACATCTACTCTCCTATCGTATCCGACTACAACAGGAAGAACCTGGAGATCCAGAGAATCAGCAGCAACATTGACAATGCCAAGAAAATGATCTCTGTGGCAGAGAAATCCGCATCGGAGTCCCTTCTGGCGGCAGAGAGCCTCATCTCCTTCCCTGACTGGAAGAAGGAATGGGAATATGATGACAAAGGCTTCATCGCGAATCTCAAGGAGAGTGCCAGAAAGTACAATGACACCCTGAAAGAATATGACAAGGTGACCGTAGAGATGAAGAATCTCAAAAGCGACATCGCATCCGCATCAGATGTAAGGGAAAGAATCATCGCGGCCAATGGGGACTTCGTTTCCGGGGACATCGTACCGAAAAAATACGCCGGCAACGCAATCGTGGAGTGGGGTTCATTGGAGAGCCGCATCAGAACGGCTCTTGAGAACATCGACACCGCACGCAAGTCCAAAGAACTGAATGAGAACACCTTGAAAAACGCTTATGCTGAAGACGGAGCCCTGCCTAAGACTGCCGTAGAGGTCAATGCACTGAAGAAGACTGTCGAATCGGACAATTTGGGCAAGTCAGAGCACCTCGGCAAGCTCAAGACTGTCATTGAGGATGATGACAGGAAGCAGGACGAGCTTAAAAGCAAGATTAACGCGCTTAACAGGGCCGGCAAGGTCAATGCCCAATGGAAAACGTTGGACACCCTTTTCGGCGGCACCGACGGATTCACATTCAAGAAGATAGCCCAGAGTTACATCATGCAGGACATCCTCAATCACGCAAACGCATATCTGAGAAAGATCGCACCGCGTTATGAATTGACAGCACAGCCGGGCTCACTCGTCATCCTGGTAGAGGACAATGAAGACGGTGTTGTCCGCTCTGGAAACACTCTTTCAGGCGGTGAAGGGTTCGTGATTTCATTGTCATTGGCCCTGGGCCTGTCCAGCCTCGCAGAGAACAGCATCAGCGTGGATACCCTCTTCATCGATGAAGGATTCGGAACACTCAGCCAGGAGTGGCTCAACAGCGTGATGTCTGCATTGGAGAAACTGAACTCCTCCAGCGGTAAGCACGTCGGCATCATCTCCCACATAGAGGACCTCCAGAAAAGAATCCCTACCGTGATAGAGGTCAAGAAAAAGAACGCCACCACCAGCGAAGTCTTCGTCCGCGATGCCCAATCTTAGTTCAATGATTTCCAGTCGCCGCAAGGGACTTTCACGGTTTTTGTCTTTTTGCCGCAGCGGACGACAATGCTGTCTGAACCGGATGCGTTCAGGATATAGACGCTCTTTCCACGACGGGGCACGTCAATGACGGCATTGTCCTGATATACGGCGATTATGAGTTCCTTATCGCTCTCCGCCTCGATGACAGGGTAGCCGAGTTCAGGATGATGCGGACGGAATTCGCTCTTGAGCAGAGTCTCACGATGATCGGAAGCGAACTTCATCCATTTTCTCATGACGTCAAGCTGTTCTTGCGGAATGTTCCTCAGCATTGTCGAGTATTGTACGACTCCGAAAATGGAGTTGATGATCGCTCTGCCCACATTCTCCGGAGTTTCGGAAATGTTCCATTCCAACATGTCTGAATGGACAGCCGTAGAACCGCTTGTCAGCCTGAGGGAGGCGATTCTCATCCTGTTGTCTTTCGCGTTGCCCGGGCAGTCTGCTGCACGGAACATGTTGCCGTACTGTCTGATGGCAGGACCTATGTACTGCTGTCTGAACTCAATGAGAACCTCCGGTTTGATGGCTCTCAGAGCGGATGAGACTTCCTTCATCAGCACGTTCACGGCTTCGCTCAGATTCATGATGTCACGTCCGGCATATTTCTCTTTCACCGCCGGATCCTCTCCATGGAATCTGAAGCTGTCGATGAAATCGAGTTTGAATCCGTCCAGGTTCCAGTCTTTCAAGGCATTGACATACAAATCCACCAGATGTTTCCTGACCTCAGGGAAACGAGGGTCAAGCACGCCGCAGCTGCTGACCCGGTCATTGTAGAGGTACTTTCCCTCAAATTTCTTGTAGGCGTCGCTATGCCATCCGACGTATGGGACACTGTACCAGACAAGATATTTCATTCCGAGATCATGAACTGCCGAAACGTGGGCAGCCATATCAGGAAATTTCTGGGGAGCCGGTCTCCAGTCTCCGCAAAAAGCATAACCTCTGTTTCCGTCAGTCGTCTGCCAACCGTCATCAAGAATTACGGTTTTCATTCCGAGATCCGCCGCAATACGGCACTCCTGTTCAATCGCTTCGGCATTTACGTCCTGGTGGAACTGGTACCAGCTTGAATACAACGGCTCAAATGCGGACTCATTCACAGGAAACGACTCGTAGCCATTCACCCGACTCATCCAATCGGACGCCTCGCGGATGCTTTCCGACCAGAATACAGGTCGCTTGTCAAGCAGGATTTTAGTTTCATAATGCTTGGCAGGAGCTTCACTTTCCCTGAAGAAGCGCAGTTCAGAGCAGATTGCGCAACCTTCTTCCATTATGCCGAGTACGGCATCTACCTTGCGGAGCACCTCTGAGCAGGCGATTGTCAGGCAATTCGTATTATTGTCATCAAAATACTCATAGAGAGGCATCCTGTAGGCGAGTGAACTGCCGGCATTGGTTAAGCCCCAAAACGGGTCGAGATGGGTTCCGCAATAGACATCAGGACTCCAGAAGTTGAAAACGCCTTTCTGCGGGAAAGTGAAATATACATTGAATTTTGCCGGCGGTGCCTCTGTCTGTGCATCCATCGAAATGCTGATTATTTCTTTTCCTCCGTCATTTTCCAATGATGCGGTAAATTTCCAGTCTCCGGGATTGTCTGAGACGATTACAATCTCATCCACGAGCGAACTGCTCAATACGGGGGCTACAATTGTTCCCTTGGAAGCGAAAGGATTGCCCGTCCAAGTGTTCTGGGCGTATGAAGCGCAGATAGACAGAGCGGACAATGCAAACGTGAGTATGCGTTTGTACATATGAGTATTCTTAAACGGTTATTTTAATTATGGGGAGCGTCGTTGTAAGCCCGGTATTCGCCTTTGGTAACATTCAGGGTTTTCGGGAGCCAGACCTTATAGCGGGTGGATTTGTCCCAAGTATTGCCTGCGGATGCGAAGTCGCAGAGGTGGATCTGGCGTGGCTTGCCGTTGCCTTCCAGATCTGCTCCGGCTACCATCGGGGCTGTAAAAGACATCCACGCGAAATCGTTGCCTTCTGCCGGGGTCAGGGCGACGCTGCCGTCCTCTGAAGATTGGATTACCACGCATTCATCCACGAAACCGTCATTGAAACGGGAATCCCTTGCAAGCACTATAGGACCACGCACAACAGCCTGATGCCCATTAAGTTCCAGCAGATGCGGAGTAAGGTCAAGAGACAATTCAATGCGGTCACCCTTCTTCCATTTGCGGTCCACCTTTGCGTATTCACCGGCAGGAAGATTGTCAAGACTGATGTTCAATGTATCAGAGCCGCTGATCAACTTTGCCGTAGTCGTCTTGCTCCATTGAGGGATCCTCAGCGCCAAAGTGAATTCTGCCGGTTTGGCCGGAGAGAGTTCTATGGAGATGTTTCCGGAAACCGGATAATTTCCACAGACTTTGATGCTCATGGAGTTGCGTTTGTCCAGGGAAATCTCTGCCTCGGAATCTCCATAATGGTTTATCTTGAGGCAATCGCCTTCTGTCAGATATGCGAGAGCCGGAATCATCGCGAAGGCACGGGGACCATTGGCATTGCAGCAGTTTATATTCATGTGGCACTGCTTCTCCCCTTCCACTCTCCAGCCCTCAAGCGGGGTATATTTGGCGATCTGGCTGCCGTCACACTTCATCGAACCGAGAATGGCATTGTAGAATGTCTTCTCAATCTGGTCAGCATAGCGGGAATCTCCGCAGAATTTCAGAAGCCTGCTGCAAAGCTGCATCCATGTGAATCCGACGCAGGTCTCCATAGTGTGGTAAGTCGGAACGGTCTGGAGAGCTTTTCCGCCGTACCAGCACTCGATCGAACTGCCTGAACCAGCGATGTTTATTTCTTCCTCGATTATGTGTGAAACGCTCTTGCGCACGGCCTCGTAATAAGCTTCGTTTCCGGTCACTTTGTAGTATTCGAGCAGTCCTTCATAGCAGGACATCATTTCGTATGCCTTGGCGCCGTTCTCGTATGAAAACCATTTTGTATCAGGATGCGGAAAGCGCAGAGCCACAGGAATATCGGAACGGCTCACCAGTTTCGGGCCATCCGGACTTTCCCACTGCGAGACAATGTCTGTCGCGAAATCGAGGTAGCGTTTGTCTCCGCTGATGTTGTAAAGTTTCATGACCGGTTCAAGTACTGAAGAACTTGCCATGCCACGGTACAGTCCACATTTTACAATCTTGGCATTCTTGGATTTTAGCTGAGAAATGAGGTGGTCAGCCACACGCGATGCAGCAGAAAGAGCACGAGTGTCTCCTGAGAGTTCGTACCACGAGAGCAGTCCCAACATTGTGTATTTCCTTCCCCAGATGTCCCAATCTTTCAGCTGAGCTTCAGGAGCATAGTTTCCGATGTAGCCGTCAGGGCTCTGGGTTTCGATGATCTGTCCGACAGAAGCGGCAATCTTTTCATAAAGTGCCGCGTTGCCGGTGTAGCGGTATGTCTCGATTGCGCCCAAGGTCCATTTTCCCCAGAACTCACTTTGCCATCGCCATGTTTCAGTCCTGTGGCGGAAAGGTTCCACAAGTGCATCGACATCCTGTTCCATAACGCGATGACTGATGCAGTCGTCGATTCTTCCGCCTACATATCCATTGATTTTCACCGACTTCACTTTCAGTTCCGCAGTCTTTGCGCGGCCGATATTTCCTCCTGCACAGATGGAGCAAGCGAAAATTGCGAACAATGTGCTCAAGACAAATGCCCTGACGCTAAGATTGTTTTTCATATTCAATGATCGTTTTATAAATTTCAGAATGGCTAATTTACGAAAAAAAGCCGAGTACCGGTAGTCTGACACTTTAGAATCCGAAAAAGGTTAAAAATATTTGATAGAGTTCACCTATGATTCTAAAGACTTCGTCAATGGGCAAGCGGCCCGTCTATTATGTTCAGAAGAGTTACCGCAACGAAGACGGTAAGCCTTCCACCAAGTACGTAGAGACGGACAGGCGGTCAGCCACGGCGGACGTGGCCAACCCACGGCCTCGGGAAGTGGGAGGTGCCTGCCGGATACAAGTTCTCGCGGCAGCGAGGACGCAGGAGACGGCAGGAGGGCCGAACGGAGCAACGCGGAGTGAGTTCCGCCGCTGCTGCCTGACTGTCGATGTGACACTGGTCTGAAGAGCACATCGAAGACGGCAATGGTGTCAAGCGTGACGCATCGAAGCCCGTAATAATGCTCCTTATGCGTGAAGGCACGGGGCATGCGTCAAGCCACGTAGGCAGAATCGCCTCTTTTGCCTACGTCATTGGACTCACGTGTGCAAATACGGCCTTTCTGCACACGTCATGCAGTTTTTGAACAGTCACGGGGGCAAATCAGGCCTTTTTGCCCCCGTAACAAAAATCACGTGATAAATAAGTCTAATTAAGCATCTGCAAATACGGGCAAAAACACGTAGGAACACATCAGACCATGTCCTTACAATCTCGATTACAAGCAGCCCATGCTGCGATTTGGATACCACCTCCTATTTTGGAATGCCTATCTCCAAGAGGAGGCGACTCAGAATCCTCAACTTGTCCGTGAGAACCCGCCTCTCTACGGACAAATCATCATTTTACTCAACTTGTCCGGAAAACGCCACATTTCACGCACGGTGATATTCTTTTATGCCAATACCAGGCGATAGAAGTCGTTGACAAGTCCAGAAATGATGTCATAGCCTACCGTCCGCGCCAAAGTGCCCCCATTCATATAGCAACGCTTGTTGACTTCGATCATCAAGGATTTGTAATCAATCGGTTTCTTGGGAGTTATCGAGTTTGAATATGGATTGTTCAGGCCTACCTTAAATCCGGCGCGATCAAACAGGTGCGTCGCCTTGTCGATCATCTCCTGCTCAGGCTTGCTTGCATCGTCATTATAGCCGATGCAGATGTCGATGTCGGCGAGATCCGAAGGAAACGAGTGGCAGTCTATGATGAGCGAGCCGGGAGCCAACTCAGAGGAAAGGCGCGAGATGAATCCGTGATATTCATTCATCAAGGCGGTCCGCCCGGAAATCAGGCGGCGGCAATCGCCGAACCTTTCGTAGAGGATGCCTTGGCCGGCGGCATTCAATCTTTCCGACAGCTACAACCTTATCGAAGCGGCCATGGATGTGAAGACTCAAGCAGATGAGAATCTTAGAGTTACAGAGAATCGTTATCACGCATCCATGTGTCCTCTCTCGGATTATCTTGATGCGCAGTTCCAGTGGCAGCAGGCCAGGAGTAATCTTATCGAGGCGTTCACGCAGTCCCGTATCGCCGAGACGGATTACCTGATGGCTACCGGCCACCTGGTGAACGAGACGGTCTTCGCAAAGTAACGGGACGGATCCGATCAGTGAACAGCTTATCGAATATACCCATGCCTTATCAGGTCTTCTCTTGATCTGACGGGGAATGTGTAACCGTCACGGAGCAGGAACAAGTTGTCTGAAACCTGAATGATCGCTTCGTACAAATGGTCAGATACGATGATCCCTTTATTTGCTTTCTCCTCCCGGATCAGCGACTGCATCTTCTCGACATGAATAGGGGCGATGTTGGAGAAAGGTTCGTCCAGGATGCAGAAATCAGAGGGTGACTTGATGATGATGAACATTTCAGCGACACGAGCCTCGCCACCGGATAATTCCCGAAACTGTTTCTTCTGAAAGGTATGGAACTTGGGATCAAACGACACCAAGCCGTCATATTCAACATCATACAGTCTGAAGGCTTCGTCCAAGGTCATCCTCGGCGGCATGAAGAGATTCTGCGGAAGGTACTTGACCCTGTCGCCGATATGCCCATAGTCAGTACTTTGCTCATCGTTGAACCTTACGAATATGTTCTGTGGCTTTATGCCTCCCATAATACATTTGAACAGGCACGATTTTCCCGTACCGTTCCTCCCCAGGACACCCGTCACCTTGCCGCGTTCCGATGTGACGAAAGCGCTTTGAAGCACCGTTAGTTTTCCGAATTCAAGGTGCACGCTGTCAACAAGCATTCTATTTATCCTATCTGATGACATTGCCAACACATATTGAAAAGGTTAATAGCGCGACGAAGACCACGAAGTCAACAACAAACGGAATAGAATAATATTCAGTTCTGCTGATCCCCAGATTCAGATAGAAATAGATGGTCTGCCCTCTCTGGAAGGACTTGAACAAATACCAGATGACAGGGATAAACAGCAGCTTCAGCAGAACGAATGTGGGAGTCAAGGTAGGATCAAAGACGCACAGTCCGGCAGCGGTGAATGAATATGCCGCTGACACAAGGTACACCGCTTTGGCATACCGGGCCGACAACTTGATTTTCCGGAAGATATTCATAGATCCATCAATAAAGTTACGCATAGGCATCAAAACGACCGTCGTCGTCCGGATAGTCATCTTCATCAGAATCCACATCCTCGTCATCAGCATCAAAGGCAGGAATATGGACTTTCTCCATTTCAGACGCGTATTTTGTGAGACATCCTTCTGTGTAAGCAGCGACGGCATCCGACTGTCCTTGGGCATACGCCTTCTGAAGATACTCAAAAGCGCGGTCTCCCCCATCCTCCATCTGACGGATTCTGTCAATCGTCGGCCCGTCCAACTTTAACAATTTGTAACGAATCTGGAAATCTTCTTTATTCATAGTCAATCGAAAAATACTCTTGGGTTAATCTCGGCCGGCGTTCGCCATTCAGTTCCTCATTCCGCAAGCAAGGTTTTCTTCTTGCTCCACTTAAACGATTACGTCTTCAAATGCCGCCGCCCATTCTATCGGATCCACTTTCAACTACTTTCTGCCATTCATTATCAATCATCTGCAAATTTAAGAGTTTTCGGGGAATAACCTATAATTTGTTTTTGGGGCTCACCTGCAAATATCCTATCTTACCAAAGTCCGTGAACTCCTTGAATCTCATCCTGATGCTGCGACATTCGCCGCACAACTTAAAGCCGCATATCCGACCCTGCCTGGCGCAGAAGGTGTAGATGCTCTTGCACAGGCACTTTGCAAATAGTATTTTGAAATACTATTGTCGGTCGTTTCTCTTCAGAGCCGCCCATTTGTTACAGTGATCCCTTCAGCACTCGGATTATTACCCGAGGCGTTGTGATCACTTGCGCTGAATATGGAGCTGTCGCTTAAATCCTACCAAGGTTGCCTCGTGCGCAAACCGAACCCTCCTGCTCACGAGACAACCTTAGCCAGCTATCCCGTGAGCAATTGGGGCTATCCTTGCTCACTGGAGAACATGGCTGGTCAGCTTTTTTCGGGACGCGCCCTCACATTGGGAGGGAATATGGTCACCGAACCGCGGAGTCGTTCCTCTTGAAGCACTGAATTAAAGGCATCGGCGAGAGACCGTGAAGCGTCTTTGAGGTGTTCTATCATCTCGTCACGGTTCGTACTGAGAGCCAGATCCGCTATCGCCAATGAGCGTATCATCGCGAGAACTGACTGCTCGTTTCCTCCCCACAGCGTCGTTGACATCGACAGCATAGCATTCTGGATGATGTCCATCGACACCATCGGATCTTTCCAGACATTGATGTCTGTGTTGAACTTCAACTGGCCGTCTCCATCCTGCAGCACTTCCAAAATTCTTTTCATAATTACTTAATGTTTAGTTGTTTGACATATAATCCCAGGCTCCTGCCCAAGACTTGATCTTTCATATTCTTATCCTTCGTAAGTTGGCATACGCTTCCCGTAAAAACGCATAATCTCCCGTCCGCGGACCATCGCTCTCCGTCACCCAACGTCACCCAACGTCACCCAACGTCGCCCACCACCGCTCACCACCGCCCACCACCGCGGACGGTCGCTTACCATCTTCCACTCTCCCGTTACCACCCTTTTTATCGTCCGCGAGAAAAAGGAACCCTCAAACGCTGGATCAGAGTCCTGTCACTGCGGCGCATGCGCACCAAGAGGAAACAACGAGTCCACTTCATATTGCGACAACCCAAGAACACGCCGGATCTGGCCATTGGAGGAGCGGTAGTCATAGCGGAGTCGTTTCGCCAAATCGATTTTCTGAGCTTGGCTCAACTCCTTGAGGCTGCTGACACCATAGGCTGACTTGACATATTTCCATAGTTGCGTAAACAACTCAGTGTCAGTTAGGAATTCCCCGTCATCCAAGTCTTTCGCAATCTCTTCATAGGCTTCGACATCCTCGCTGACCATCCAGAAATAATGATGTGCGTCGCGGAACATCGCCATTCCGAGTCTTATGTCGCAGTACGAAGGCGGTGCGATGTGTCCATTGATCACAAGATAGTCTCCCGGGAGATGCGGATTTCGCCCCTTGAACATTCTTCGGGCCGCTCTATCTTTCAGATCAGACAGCCTTGCATCGGGCAAAAACCGGCAGAAATAGTACGGTCCGGTACCCCACGGGTAAGAGAACGGGGTGCATTCCGGAGTCACGACGTATCCGTTGCGATTGACATAGACAATGGTGTTTCTCAATGCCTTGAGATCCGGAACAGGCTTGAGGCTCATCTGGAATCGAGCAGATAAAGCAGACTCATACCTTGTGGCCATGTACCTGCTTAACCGTTTGCGGAACAGCTCGAAAAAAAGCCTTGTCCCAACTTCGGATCCACATAGGACAATGTGCAGATGGTTGCTCATAACCTCAAAGGCCACGACAGCCAATCCCGGCACTTCCGCCAGACATCTCGCCATCAGATTCATCACGTAACGATAGTCGTCATCGTCTCTGAACAGCAGTTCCGTCAAGTTCCCCGGAGTGTAAAGATGCCACCAATCTCCATGACCAAGAAAGGAGACTGCGCACTTCTTCTCAGCGTCCGCATAAGGAAGTCGTTTCATAATCTAAGCAGTTTGCTTCGTGCGAGTTATAGCACTGTCTACGCACGAATGGTTATTTATCCACTCTCACGTTCCCTCCAGTGTCCCAGATCACGTGAGAGACCTTTTCCATAAGCCGCAAGTCACTCATTCCCCACCTTATACAAGAAAGCGAGCCAGGTGCGATATAACCCAACTCGCTTTGCGGATTCCATGCTCCGCGGCATTCAGTCTTCCGATAGCGTCCACAAGCAAAAGCCCTGCATAAATCACATCCGTGACAGCAAAAGTGCCGAACTCTGCGTGAACATCTATCTTGAGTACGTCGGCAGGGCGTTCAACTCCCGACGGTCGTACCACAATAGCAAAGATATGAATATAATCTGATAATCCAACCGTCATCCAAAGAAAAAACACCATTCATTCTTTATGAATATGTTCCCGTAGGCTCTGCCATGTCTCCAACCCTATTCCTCGCCATCCGTTATCGATCATTCTCCTCACAACGTACTTCCTAACACCTTCTTCGTGAGCGGAAAGACCTGTTCTGCGCACGGGAGGGTCAGCCAAGGCTGTCTCGGAAGCAGGAAGACCCGGCTTGCTCACGGGAAGGCCTGTCGAGGCTGTCTCGTGAGCAGGAAGGCCTTGTTCGCTCACGGGAGGGTCTGTCGAAGTTGTCTCGTGAGCAGGAAGGCCCGGTTCGAGCACGGGAGGGTCTGTCAAGGCTGCCTCGTGAGCAGGAAGGCCTTGTTCGCTCACGGGAGGGTCTGTCAAGGTTGTCTCGTGAGCAGGAAGGTCCGGTTTGCTCACGGGAGGGCCGGCCAAGGTTGTCTCGTGAGCAGGAAGGCCTAGTCTGCTCACGGGATGGCCGGCCAAGGCTGCCTCGTGAGCAGGAAGGACTGTTCTGCGCACGGGAGGGTCTGCCAAGGCTGCCTTGTGAGCAGGAAGGACTGGTTTGCTCACGGGAGGGTCTGTCGAGGTTGTCTCGGGAGCAGGAAGGCCTGTTCTGCGCACGGGAGGGTCAGCCAAGGTTGCCGCGGGAGCGAAGATCGGATTTCCGCGCACGAAAGTTTCGGATTCCGGGGCTTTTGTTGTAAATTGCGGACGAAAGCATTAAGAAAAACACTATCTTCGCATCAATGAGAATCATCGGAAATATTCTTTGGCTCATCTTGGGCGGGCTGCTGGTCAGTCTGGGTTACATCATCGCCGGACTTCTGTACTGCGTGACCATCATCGGGATTCCGTTCGGCTACCAGTTGTGGAAGTTCGGAGTGTTCTCGCTATGGCCATTCGGAACCGAGGTTGTGGACGGAAACAACGCCGGAGGCTGCCTCAGCATATTCATGAATGTGCTTTGGATCCTGCTGGGGTGGTGGGAGATCGCCGCGACGCACCTCGTCTTCGGTCTTATCTGCTGCATCACCATCATCGGCATCCCTTTCGGTCTCCAGCACTTCAAGATGGCTCTCCTCTCGCTCACCCCATTCGGCAAGACCTTCAGAAAAGGATAGTCGCCCTCCGGGTCAGCGGGATTCCGCGCGGGTTGAACGGCCTCTTCCTCCGGCAAAACCTAAAAAAGGTTAGCCACCCAAGGTCAGCGGGATTCCGCACGGGTTGAACGGCCACGTCCTTCGGCAAAACCTAAAAAAATGGTTAGCCATCCAAGGTCAGCGGGATTCCGCGCAGGTTGAACGGCCTCTTCCTACGGCAAAACCTTCAGAAAGAGGCAGAACGCATTCGGCGGAACCGGCTTCAGCGCTTAAGAGCTGCTCGCCAAAGTTGCCCGACCATAACAATCCGGCCATGATATACCATAATAATCCGGCCATGATAGAGAGAGATTTGCCGTCACTGGAATTGGCGGAGAGAATCAAATGACACAATGACTTTTAGTAAGCATCAAGGATTACCAAATAAGCGAATATGTACACACTTTACTCATTGACTTCGGAGCTGCACAGCGAGCCGGTGGCGGAGCCTGCGGACGAAAGATTCATTCAGGACATTGAGAAGGCGCTCGGCGAGGCGTTTGAGTTCGGCAGCACCGACTTTTCTGAATATTCCAGGACACGGAACAACATCATCTACGTCAGGACCGGAGGGACGGAGGGAATATTCAAAAGCATCTTCTGCAAGGAAGGGTCTCTGAATATTCCTGACGGCATGCCAGTCAGGCTGCTTACCAGCGGGAAGAGCAACTCCCTTGCCGCGTCGATGGAGATCCTATCGTTCCTGAACCGGGCCGGATGGCCGGGAGAAATCCTTCACGGAAGCGCGGAGGAGATCGCCCTCAGGCTCCGAGGCGGCTTCACGAAGGGCGGAAAAAGCCATGTGAAGGAATATGACATGGGCCGCATTCTGGAAGGTTATAAGGTGGGAGTTATCGGGAAGCCTTCCGACTGGCTGATTTCCAGCAACGTAGACTACGCCGTGGCCAAGGAGAGGCTCGGCGTCGAGATTGTTGACATCGACATCAACGAACTGGTGGGGCTGGCCGAAGAGCCTGACCGCAAATGGCTGGAAGGGCTGAAACTCAACCCGCCTAACAAGCCGAAGTTCGGGAAGAGCATCTCAGGAAAAGACTTCAGTGGCTCAATGGACATCTACTGCGCCATGAAGACGCTGGTGGAGAGGTACGGGCTGGCCGGGGTGTCACTCCGCTGCTTCGACCTGCTGACAGCCCTCGGCAACACCGGCTGCATGGCTCTGGCAATCCTGAACAGCCAGGGGGTCGTGGCCACGTGCGAGGGAGACATACCCACGCTCCTGTCAATGTGCATCGCCCACCAGAAGTTCGGAATCTCCGGCTTCCAAGCGAACCTTTCACGCATCGACGGCGACAAGATGCTGTTCGCCCACTGCACCGTTCCTCTGAACATGGTGGAGGAATATTCCTACGACACCCACTTCGAGTCGGGAATCGGCGTGGCGGTCCATGGAGTGCTGCCCGCCGGAGCCGCAAGGATATTCAAACTCTCTCCGGATTGCTCGGAAATGTTCCTTGAAGATGTGGAAATTCTTGAAAACCAGTACAATGATTGCCTTTGCAGGACGCAGATACTGGTGGACGCGCCAGGACTCGCGGACTACTTTCTCCGCTCCCCCATCGGGAACCACCACGTAATCATTCCCGAGCGGCGGCAATAGCTACGGCACCGCATCGGCTACTGAGCATCGATCACTGAGCCTGTAGAGCGACTTCATCCGCCAGCCACCGGCCTACGAAGCGGTCTTCCGCAACGCCCTGACCGTCTGGGATTCGTAGGAGGAGTTGGCTGACTTAAAGGCACCATCTACGAAGCGGTTTTCCGCAACGCCCTGACCGTCTGGAGCAACACGCTGAGAATCACCAGGGAAATGCCCATGTAGAAGGAGGCGTTCAGCTCGCGGGCCTCTCCGAAGGCGAGGAAGGCGATTATGACGGTGTAGCAGGGTTCAAGATTGTAGGTAAGGTTGACGGTGAACGCAGACAGTTTCCTCAACACGATGATCTGCAGGAGGTAAAGACCGACCGTGCAGAACAGCACCAGACACAGCATCCACCACAGGTTCGCACCTGTCGGGTAGACCATCACCGGCTGCGTCGGAGGATAGATCAGAAGGCAGACAGGGATGATCACGGTGACACCCGCTTGATAACTACTGGTTTACAGGTCATAGTGCAGACTTTAATGTGCACCGACGCAATCTGGCTGTGTAGTCAACTCGTATATAATTACCTTTCTTTTTATGCTGGCGTGAAAGAATGTTAATCTAAAAGAGAAAGCACAATGGCATTGTTGGGCAGGGCAGTTTGTTGCTTGGCCCAATGTGGTATGTGGCTTCTCGTTTTCTTGCGGAGAGTGTCACTGTCCGACCGACACACTCTCGATCCTTATCTTGAAAGTCCCGGACGGAGCCTGGACATCCACGATCTCGCCCTCTTTCCGTCCCATCAGCGCCGCACCAATCGGGGACTTGCAGGAAATCTTGCCTTCTTCAAGGTTCATCTCGTGCGGGCTCACAATGGTATATGTCATTCTGGCATTGGAGGCCATATTCGTGAACTCCACCTTGCTGAGCAATGAAATCTGATCTTTCGGCAATGCCGAAGTGTCGATGATCCTTGAATATTGCAGGACTTTCTGCAGGAAACGTATCCTGCTGATGGCCTTGGCCTGAGCCCTTCTCGCCGAGCGATATTCAGCGTTCTCGCTCAGATCCCCCTGCGCGCGTGCGTCCGACAGATCGTCCTTGATCCGAGGATATTCAACATCAATAAGATGATTAAGTTCCGCGACAATCTGGTCGTAGCGTTCCTTAGACAGATATTCCATATACCATTGTTTGATAAGTCAGGGCAAATGTACGAAAAACTATCCTTTTTAGCTCCCCGCTCAACTTTTTTTGTTTGTCCGGCGAAGCACCCTTCCTGCTGGACAAACGAACTCAATCCGGCATTTTCTCCGGGGAAAGCCCTTTTTTCCGGACAAACGAATTCAATCCCATGCTTCCTCCGGTGAAAGGCCATTCCACCGGACAAAACATAAGAGAGGGTGAGGCATATTAAAAGGTAATTATATACGAGTTGACTACTCTTACACATTACGTCTGTTCCCATTGAAGTTTGATCGCATTTCGCTGTCCCAAGTATAACCATTCTCCCCCGAACTTAACTTTTCCTAAAGATTTTTCTGGAACTCACTCACCCACGCATGCTTACATTCCTTATACATTTTCTGAATTCTCTCATCCCGCCAACTGTACTTTACGGCAGTTATCAAATTTTCAAAATTCATTTCGTTCATTATTTTTTGTTTACAATTGCGTCAAAAATGTCCCTTAACTAAACAAGGGAACTACATCATCATATTCCTTTGAATTAACTTGACGTCAGAATATCTTGTACATAGACTGGTTGCTGGACAAAAGGTACTGGAGCCGGTCGTCACGGTCGTTATAGTCTTCGCTGACGGGGAAACGATTCCGGAAGTCGGACGTGATCTCGTCAAGACGGAAATCCTCCGGCGTATCCACGGTAACGTCCAACACGCGGATTTCGGCCGAGTTCTGCAATGAATATACAAGGAGCTCGCCCTCCCCAGGTCTCATTCCGAACATATACCAGCAGGAATTGTACGACAGGGCGAACGGAATGAACTCGAACTCAAGGATCTCTGGCCGGACCTCCACGGGGTATTGAATATTTTCCTCCTTGATAGTCACAAACTTTTGATATAGGTGTTTGTGTCTGACGAATATCACCCTGTTCAGGGATATGGCTCTCGCCACCACCCTCGCATATTCATTGTTGTAGCTGCCGCTGATGAACACCCGGTCCTTCGGGAAGCGGTCGTCGGTCAGCATATTCCCCATCAGGAAAGCGTTGATGCAGGTCAGACGGAGCCAGTCGTCAGGGCGCGTCCCCTCTCTCGCCGAACGAATCGATGATCGCCATAGGCCGGATCCTGTCCTTTATCTTTTCAGCCAACATAGTGTATTGATTTTTCTCCGGCAAAGTTAACGCATAATATCTGACGAAACACGGCAGATAGATTTTTGTGTGTGTCAAGTTTTGTCTTACAGCAAGGCCTATCTTTGCAGAAAGATTGTTTCCGAAATCAAGTGCGAAGCAGCCGTCAGGTCAATCTGAGACGGGGTTTCGGAGAAACCTTCATCCCCAATAACTTCGTCAGGTGAAACGCCATTCTGTCGGATAATTGCCTTTGATTCCTCCCTTTGTCCTGCAAAACGGCCTTTTCCCGGACAAAATCTCAGCCACCTGTTTTCCGGGCATCGCCGAAAGCGGATCTCACTTTTCCGCCGTCAGAGGGAAAAGCGAATCGATCTCGTACTGTGACAGCCCGAGCACCCTGCGTATCTGGCCGTTCGAGGAACGGAAGTCGTAGCGGAGTTTCCGGGCGATGTCAAATCTTTGAGGCTTGGTCAAGTCTTTAATGGAGGCGCCTCCGTAGTCGGACCGAACCAGAACGCTCAAACGGGCAAACAGTTCCGTATCCGTCAAAAACTCACCATCTTCAAGTCCGACAGCCAACTCTGCATACGCCTCCACGTTCTTGCCGACCATAGCGAAGTAATGGTGCGCGTCCCTGAACATCGACATACCGAACTTGATGGCGCAGTAGTTCCACGGAGCAACATAACCGTTGGTAACCTCCCACTCACCCGGAAGCAGCGGAGTGCGGCATCTGAACATTCTTCTCCTGTCGTCCACAAATATCCGAGCCAACGTCTTACCCTTAGGCCAGTCCAGAAAATAATACCGCCCGGTCCCCCAAGGATAGCTGAACGGAGTATGGCAAGAATCAGCCACATAACCGTTCCTGTTGGTATAGACAATATTGTTGCGCAATGCCCCCAAGTCACCGATAGGCTTGAGGGCTATCTGAAGTCCTTTCATCAGCGGGAATGACCTCGCCAGCCTCTTCCGGACAAAGCCCCAGAACGCCAAAACAGCCTTCTCATCAGCGGAAACCACAAAATGAAAATGATTGTTCATCACCTCGAACGCGATAATCCGTACCTCAGGAAAAAGAGCCGCAGATTGCGCAATCACATTCATCACAAAAACAAAATCCTCCTCCAGCGAAAATAGCAACGGTGTATCCTTCCCCGAAGTATATGCGTGCCAATATGGTTCGCCATCTAGAAATGTCGCCTCGCAACATCTCTCCCTCTCTTTGAATATGCTCATAATCTTAATCGTATATCATTTCGTCCACCCAAAGCCAGTTTCCTCGGATGAAACTATTTATTCCTAGGTTTTGTCCGGCGAAACGCCAATCCACCGGACGTTTTGTCATTTCCGGCTCATTTGTCCGGTTAAACGCCAATCCGCCGGACAAGTCGTCACTTCCGAATATTACTCTCGCCGCGCATCACCTGAAAACAACAAAAAAAAGCGAGTCAGGTACGATATAACCTAACTCGCTTTGCGGGCTCTTGGCTCCGCGGCTATCAATCTTGTAAACTTCCGCCTGAAATCGTCGCTTACATCTCAAAATACAAATAAGTTTAAGCGAACTCTACCAAGCGTAACTTAAGCCTTAATATTCCTCTTCGTTAAAAAAGAAATCGTCCTTGGTGGGGTAGTCGGGCCAGATGTCTTCGATGGATTCGTAGACTTCGCCGTCGTCCTCAAGTTCGGTGAGATTCTCGATGACCTCCTCGGGGGCGCCGGAACGGTTGGCATAGTCGATAAGTTCTTCCTTTGATGCTGGCCATGGAGCATCGTCCAGGCTACTGGCAAGTTCAAGTGTCCAATACATATTCTCGAACAATTAAATTGTTAATAATCATTAATATAAATCAAAATGTCGCAAAAAGCGGCTCTATTTGCCCCAAAGATATGCAAAAAATCATAACAATAAGTATTTTTTGCCTAATTTTGTAGGCTTGGAAGCTGTTTCAACAACCGTACCAAAAGAAGAGCTTAGGAATATGTCATACGAGAAAAAGGAAACATACGAGGAAAAGACGACCGCGGAGATCGCTGTCCACGTCAAGGAAATCCTCCGGCTGTTAGGCGAGAATCCTGACAGAGAGGGGCTTGTGAAGACGCCGGAAAGGGTCGCCAAGGCGTTGCAGTTCCTCACGCAGGGATATTCACAGGACGGGGCGAAGATCATCCAGTCCGCCATATTCGATGAAGAGTACCGCCAGATGGTGCTGGTGAAAGACATAGAGCTTTACTCCACCTGCGAGCACCACATGATGCCGTTCCTGGGAAAGTGCCACGTGGCGTATATTCCTAATGGGAAGATCACAGGGTTGAGCAAGGTGGCAAGGGTCGTGGAGACTTTCGCGCGGCGGCTTCAGGTGCAGGAGAGGCTGACGGTCCAGATCAGGGACTGCATCGACAACGCGCTGCATCCGTTGGGAGTGGCGGTGGTCATCGAGGCGATGCACACGTGTATGTCGATCAGAGGGGTGCAAAAGGCCAACGCAACGACCACAACCTCCGCATTCTCAGGGGCTTTCCTGACCTCGGCACGGACGAGGAATGAGTTTCTGAACCTGATTAAATAGAACAATACATATGATTTGGCTGAAAAAGACAAAAAGAGACAATGAATTATTAGGATCAGATTTCAAAACAGGCGAAAAGATAAGACAAAGATTATAATACGAACTAAAAAACACAACGGTATGTCAAACAAGATAATACTGACAGGCGACCGTCCGACCGGACGCCTCCACATTGGCCACTACGTCGGCTCCCTGAGGAACAGGGTGGCCATCCAGAATGCCGGCGACTACAAGAAGATGTTTGTCTTCATCGCTGACGCGCAGGCGCTTACCGACAACTTCGACAACCCGGAAAAGGTTCGTCAGAACATCATCGAGGTGGCGCTCGACTACCTGTCAGTCGGCCTCGACCCTGACAAAGTGACAATATTCATCCAGAGCATGATTCCTGAGCTCACCGAGCTGACATTCTACTACATGAACCTTGTCACGGTGGCGCGGCTCCAGCGCAATCCGACCGTCAAGGCGGAGATCCAGATGCGCGGCTTCAGCCAAGACGGCGAGGAGCAGGCGTTCGGAAGCGGGCTTCCTGTGGGCTTCTTCTGTTACCCTATCTCACAGGCGGCGGACATCACAGCCTTCAAGGCAACCGATGTGCCTGTGGGTGAGGACCAGAAGCCTATGCTGGAGCAGGCGGTCGAGATCGTGCGCAGCTTCAACCGCATCTATGGCGAGACTCTCGTGGAACCGAAGGCTGTCCTGCCGGGCAACGCGGCATGTCTGCGTCTCCCGGGAACCGACGGCAAGGCGAAGATGAGCAAGTCCCTGGGCAACTGCATCTACCTCTCGGAGACCGCCGAGGAAATGCACAAGAAAGTGATGTCGATGTACACGGACCCTCAGCACATCAATGTCAGCGACCCTGGCCACGTGGAGGGCAACACCGTCTTCACCTACCTCGACGCTTTCTGCCGCGACGAGCATTTCGGACTCTATCTTCCTGAATATGCCAACCTCGACGAGTTGAAGGATCACTACAGAAGAGGCGGACTCGGTGACGTAAAAGTCAAGAAGTTCCTTGAGAAGATCCTCAACGAGGAGCTGGAGCCTGTAAGGGCGAGGAGAAAGGAATATGAGAAAGACATCCCCGCCGTCTATGAGATCCTCAAAAAGGGCAGCGAGGATGCCGAGGCCGTGGCCGCGGCGACCCTCGACGAGGTGAAGAAGGCGATGAAGATCGACTACTTCAACGACAAGGCTCTCATCGAGGAGCAGGCCAAAAGGTTCAACCAGTAATGAACAAGAATGAATATGCCCGTGCCAACAAGGAGTGGTTGGCCGAGAAGGGAAAAGAGGAGGGCGTGACGCGGCTGGCTAAAGGAGTCTGCTACAAGGTACTCCAATCAGGTTCTGAAGGCGGAAAGCAACCGACTCCAAGCAGCGTGGTCAGCTGTCATTATCTTGGCCGGACCATTGACGGCAAGTGCTTCGACACCAGCCTCGGAGGCTACCCGCTGGCCATCAGGCTCAGGGATCTGATCGAAGGCTGGGTCATCGCCCTGCAACAGATGCGGGTCGGGGACAAATGGGAAATCTACATCCCGTCCGAACTCGGTTACGGGAGTTTCTCCCAACCAGGGATTCCGGCCAACTCGACGTTGATCTTCGAGATCGAACTGCTCGGAGTGCAGTAATGATCCGAAAAGCAACCGAGAAAGATATTCCGGCGGCGATGGAGCTATTCACCGCCGCTAAAAGTATCATGCGCTCGGACGGCAACATGACCCAGTGGGAGGGAAACTACCCAAACGAGGAAATAGTCCGATCTGACATAAGCAAAGGCGGAGCCCACATAGTCGATCACGACAGAAAGCCGGTCGGCTACTTCGCCCTCCTCCCCTCACCCGAGCCGACATATTCATCAATCAACGGCAAATGGCTGGATGACACGGCGCCATACTTCGTGATCCACCGCATCGCCAGTTCCCCCGAAAGCCACGGCGTTTTCCGGGAGATCATTGAATATGCCCTCTCAGTCTCCGGCAATCTGCGGATTGACACCCACCGGGACAACCGGATCATGCGGCACGTCATAGAAAGGGCTGGATTCTCCTACTGCGGAGTGATCAATCTCCCTGACGGATCCGAAAGGCTGGCTTACCAAATGATAACTTACGCATTGTGAGCAATAATTATTCACACGATATCGGTATATATATATATTATTCAACCTTTAGAACAACTATTCAATCTTTTTGACAAACTTTTATCTAAAGGAAAAGAATATTCATCAACAATACTACGTAACTTTGAATTGTTGGTTAGTAGATTCTGGTTACAAAATGGAAGCTTGGACTATCGAATATCTTAACATCCGTCAGGTGCTCCTTTGCGATAGTTACATAACAAACCATACAAAACGTTTAATAAAGAATATTTATCACTATCTAACTAAATAATTTCACAATGAGAAGATTGCTTGTAATGTTCGCAATCCCGCTGCTGGTCCTTTCGGCCTGCGGCGAGACAACGAAGGAGGAGATCGCGGATGTCCTCCTCATCTCTCAAGACAATGTGGCCTTCCCGAAGGAGGGAGGCACGGCCACCATTTCCGTGGCATGTCCGTCACAGTGGCACTCGATAGTGTCAGACGGCACTTGGATCACCGCCACTGACGGCGAGGGCAAGGTGACGATCACCGTCACCGCCAATGAGACCGGAGACTCAAGAAAGACTTCAGTAACCTTGGAATCGGCGACGGACAGGAAGGAAATCAAGGTTTCCCAGTCATGGTCAGGAGCCGTGTTGACTCTGAAAGTCAACGGTCCGGAAAATGTCGAGCTTGATTCCGAGGGAGACAGTTTCAAGTTCTCCGTGGAGACAAACGCCGAGTGGAAGGTTGAGTCAAGCGCGGCATGGCTGACAACAAGTTCAGAAGAGAATCTTGTAAGCGTCACGGCGGCAGCCAACAGCGAGGCACATCGCGACGCCGCGGTCACAATCACCGCGACTGTGGGCGGGAAGTCAGAAATCAAGGAGATCAAGGTCTCGCAGATCTCACGCGAGGAGAACCCGTACTTCCAGATGCTGGGCAGCTACGGACTTTACGCCGAACGCTGGTACTATGGCGGCAACGCGATAAATGTTCCAGGAATAGGATCATACTGCACTATCGAGCAGAAAGAGTACGGCAAGACCTTCACCATCAAGAACCTTTTCGTTGAGGGCACTGAATATGAGGCTTCCTACGACAAAGAGACAAAGAGAATGGTGCTGACGCTTGGCTCACTGTGCCTGACCAAGACATTGGTGCAATCACAACAGACCTACTATTATTATATGGTCCAGCCTAACATCATGGAAAGGAAATTCGAGACAGGGATCATCTATGGAACTGTAGGGACCGCCACTGACGGAAAGAGCGAGAATTGCCAGGCAATCCTGCTTGATGGCTTTGATGAGGCATACGGTTCGCTCGGACTCATAGTCAGAATCGGTACCGGCTCGAATATGGCCATGCTCAGCGACGTGTACTATGCCGATGGCAAAATGTACTTTGTGAGAGCCGAGAAAGGAACACAGGATTAATCATTTCAAGACTATAGACAATGAAGAAGATAATATATTCAACATTGCTGGCCGTCTCATTCTGCGCCTGCACAAAGGAGACGATCAACTACCAGAATCCGGTTCCGGGAGAGAACGGGTGCGAGACCAACGCCACCTTGGCGATAGCCTCCAGAAACACCTTGTTCACAGCTAAGGATGATGTCAACGCCAGCATAGCTTTCAAAAGCCTTGGCGGAAAGGTCGTATTGGACGTGAACACCAACAAAGAATGGACCTACGAGATTGGTGGAGACAACTTCGTCAAAGCCGAAAAGGATGACGAATCCAGCCTTCTGACCCTGTCCTGCGACCAGAACAAGATCGACAGGACACTCACGGCTACCGTGACCATCAAGGCCGGAGACAAGACAGCGACAGTCTCAGCGACACAGAACGCCTACGGGACCGTGGAGATCGTCGCTTCAGAGAACAATTTCCACCTCGCGGCCGCAGGTGAGCTCACGGCATCCTTTGAAGTCACCTCAACCGATCCGGATTGGACATTCGAGACCTCAGGCTGCGAATGGATGCTCGTCACCAAGGACGGCAACACCATCAACCTCAGCGCATATCAGAATGAGGAATATACCGACAGGGAGGTGAAGTTCACACTCAAGGCCGGAAGCGGCGACAATCTCGTCACCGAGACCATCGACGTGCTTCAGGACAGGGCGGCCCTCATCGAGCCGTCTGCCTCAACTGTTCCTATCACACCGTTCTCCAGTGAGGCCAAGGAGGTGGAAGTCAGTGCGAACTTCGATTGGGAATATTCCATCTCAGGCAACGAAAGCGGCTGGCTTACAATCGAGAGAACCGAAAAGGGACTCAAATTCATTCCTACCGCGAATCCCGGGTCTGACTCAAGAACTGTAAAGATCAAAATCACAACCGGCGACGGAAAAGAGAACATCGACACAAAAGAGATCACTGTCTCCCAGCCTGGCATCGACACACAGGCGTTCATCATCGGACTCAATGTCACCAAGTCTCCATACAAATCCGCGATTCCGGTCAGCGGGGTGACAGCCGGCGCCACTGTTGACTGGGGAGACGGCACGACCGAGACCGTGGAGTCAGACTACCCTGCCCACACCTACACGGATCCTGGCTACTACATCGCTTCGTTCAAAGGCAAGGCCACAGGAATCGACGCATACTCAAAACTGACCACTGACCAAAGAATACAGATCAGCGAGGTATTCTGCTGGGGGAATCTGGAGGTGGAAACGATGAACCGCGCTTTCTACAACTGCGACAGTCTCAAGAGGATTCCTACCGATGTCATCGGCTCGTTCACCAAGGTAAAGACATTCGAGGAGACTTTCAGCAACTGCCAGCACCTTGAAGCGATTCCATCCGGGCTTCTGAGCAAAGCTGTTGAATGTGAGTCCATCAACTCAATGTTCATATACTGTCATTCCATTAAGGAAATCCCTGCGGATCTGCTTTACAACTGTCCAAAATTGACAGATGTCGGATCGGCCTTCGACATGTGCAAGTCAGTGACTCATGTTGACAAGAACATCTTCTCTAAGAATCCAGAAATCACAGACTGCAGCTCGACATTCTCAAGAATGCATAAGCTTCAGTCCGTCAGCGAGGATTTGTTTGCCAACAACCCTAAGATAACCACGTTCAACGCTGTGTTCAACGCCGACAGCAGCCTGACTTCTGTTCCGGCGGGAATATTCAGAAACCAACCTGACTGCGAGTCATTCCGTATGGCCTTCACAGGCTCAGGGCTTGTTGAGATACCGGCAGGGCTGTTCGCGAACAACACAAAATGCGAGACTTTCGAGCAAACGTTCTCCAAAACAAAAATCAAGAGCATTCCCGCCGATGTCTTCAAAGGCTGCTCATCCGTGAACTCATTCATGTCATGCTTCAACGGATGCTCTGAACTGGAGAGCATCCCTGCGGATCTGTTCAAGAACTCTGGCGCCCAGGGTGTCGTCTATGGCAAGAGGGGTGCCGGAATGAACATGATTTTCCAAGGCTGCTCGTCGCTGAAGGAAATCCCGGCCGGAATTCTGGACGGATTCACAAGAATCACAGCGCTCAACAGTATATTCAACGGCTGCTCCTCTCTTGAGAGCATTCCGTCAGACCTGTTCAAGGACGCCGCGGCGGTAACTTCCTTCTCAAGCGCGTTCAGCGGATGCACCGCACTTAAGTCAATCCCGGCCGGAGTTTTCAAGGGATTGGCCAAAGTGACATCCTTCGCTGGAGTTTTCCAAGGCTGCACAGGAATCACAGAAATCGGAGACAACCTCTTTGAAGGTTGTGACGCAAACAAAAACATCTCCAACCTGTTCAAAGGTTGTGTCAGTCTGGCAAAAGTTGCGGAAAACGCTTTCAAAGGTTGCGGGAAAGTGACGAACATCTCCGGTCTGTTCTACGGATGCACGAATCTCAAGGCTATTCCGGAGGGAGCGTTAGCGGAACTTGCCGGGGTTACAAATGCCAAGGAGGTTTTCTCCAACTCCGGAATCCAGTCGGTACCCGCAGGATTGTTTGAGGCAATCGTCAATACCACCTCTTTCGAGGGAGCGTTTTCTGGATGCGCGTCTTTGGCCAGCGTCCCTGACGGTCTGTTCGCGAAGAACAAAAAGGTGACCACCTACAAGACCGCGTTCAAGGGCTGCACATCGCTCGCTACTGTAGGCAAGATTTTCGGGGCCGGCACTAGCAAAACCAACTTTGAGTCCACCTTTGAGGGCTGTACGGCTCTCATGAGCATTCCAGCCGGATTCTTTGACGGACTTACCGGTGCGGATTCATTCAACAAGACATTCTACGGATGCACCTCATTGAAGACAATCCCTGAAAGATTGTTCACCAAAAACACCAATGCTACCACGGTTCAAAGCTGTTTCCAGAACTGCACCGCTCTTCAGGCCGTGCCCGCAGGTCTGTTCGGCACGACAACAAAGACAAAGACCTTGACCTCGATGTTCGCAGACTGCTCATCGCTGGCAAGGATCGCGCCTGACGCGTTCAGCGGTGTCAACGCGGCTTCCGGAACCATGATGAAGATATTCCAGAACTGCACAGGGTTAAAGGAGGTTCCGTCCGGACTGTTCAAGAGCAACGAGAAAATCAGCAACTACACTTACGCCTTCAACGGATGCACAGGACTTGAGAAAATTGGATCTGAAGTTGTTAACTGTAAATATGGCAACGCGTCCATCAGCAACATTTTCTCCGGATGCTCGTCTCTTAAAGAAATAGGAGAAAACGTCTTCATCAACCCGGAAAAAGTCAAGCTTCTCACCTACGTGTTCCAAGGCTGTTCGGCACTTGAGACCGTTCCTGTCGGGACATTCGACAATTTCAAGGCCGCGACCAACATCAACTATTTGTTCGACGGTTGCGTCTCATTGAGCGGGGAATCACCTTACACGGTAGTGAACGGAGTCAAGTACCATCTCTACGACAGGACTAACGAGAACCTGGAAGCATCAGGGTTCGTTGCCTTGTCATACCTCCAAAACGCTTTCAGGGGATGCACAAAACTGACGGACTATGGTCAGATTCCGGACATCTGCAAGGGTAATTAATCTTTAATCATTTTAGAATATGAAACTCAAATATATCATACCGATGATTCTGGCGGCCGGAATGGCTGCCGGCTGCACGGAGACCACAAAGGTCGGCCCGGACTCCTACGAGGCCCCGCTTTTCCTCCAGCCTTCAGATTCCAAGATCGTGTTTGACAAGGAAGGTGGCAAGGCTCTTGTCACAATGGCGACCAACGCCACGAGCTGGAATCACACAGCGCAGTCTGGAGACTGGTTCGCGGTCAGTGTCGATGCGGACAGTTGTCTCGTTGTGGAGGCTCAGGCAAACAACGGTTCCGTGAAGACCGATGACATAAAGGTTACAGCCGTGAGAGGCGATAAGTCCAAGGAGGTTTCACTGAAAATCACCCAAAGGGCCGATGACGCCATAGACCTCAGTGCGGCCGGCACGGCGAACTGCTACATCGCTCACACAAACAGCGCTTACAAATTCCGCGCTGACATCAAAGGGAACGGTGGCAAGGACGGCAAGAGCAAGTACATCGAGACAGATGGGCTTGAGATCAAGGAAGCCGCCTACGCCGAACTGCTCTGGGAGGCAAGAAACGACGGCGACCGCACGATGTCCTACGAGATTATCAACGGGGCGCCGTCCTACAACGGAGGCTACATTTCATTCTCTACCGGAAGAAGCGAAGGAAACGCACTCATCGCCGTAAAGAACGCCAAGGGCAAGGTGCTTTGGAGCTGGCACATCTGGGTGACTGACAACGAGGTCACCACACATGACCACATAGGCCCGGAAGGCAATGTCATCGCACAGATCATGGACCGCAACCTGGGTGCGCTCAACAACACTCCGATGGACATAGACAACAGAGGCATGATCTACCAGATGGGCAGAAAGGATCCGTTCATCCCTTCACGTTCACCTTATGCGGATTACAGCGGAATCACCGACTACGAGAACGCAAAGGACTATTGCGATAACAAACCGGAATGGAACAAGCAGAACAAAGAAGTCGGTGACGGCACCGGAGAGTGGGAGATCGACTCCAAATTCAAGTCAAAGGCAATGTTCTCGGCTCCCGGCAACATTCCGTTCTCGGCTGAGCATCCGATGAGATTTCTTGTAAGTTACTACTCAAGCGGTTACTCATGGTACATCAGCTCATCTGACAAGGACAGCGTACAACCTGGACTCTGGGGTGAGGAGAAGACCATTTTCGATCCGTGTCCTCCAGGCTACAAGGTGCCGGGAAAGAATATGTGGGGAACCGCGGTCGGCAATGAAAGCATCAAGACAGGCGGCAGGCACAATGAATATGACGAGACGGGAATCAGCAGTGATTTCCTTTGGAACGCCGAGAAAGACTGCGGCCGTGTCTGGAGGCAGACCGGGGACTTCTACCCGATGGCCGGCAACATCTATCCATCAGCATACTCGCTCCCGGGAACAACGCCTTACAACTACGCCAGCGGACAGACATTCTACCTGACAAGCCAGGAGAAGGTGTTTGACACTGACGCGGGCAAAAACCAGAACTGTGCCCACTATGTGGCGGCGTTCAATGGCTATTGGGCGGCATACGAGACAAGGGCGCAAGTCTATACCGGTCAGGTAAGATGCGTGAAGGAATAAACTTTTAACAATCAATAATGAAAAACAGATTCTTGACAATCGCTCCGCTGCTCATCACGTTGGCGGGGTGCAACGGAATCGGTGGAAATGAGAACAATGGGCCTGGGTCGGAAGACAGCGGGCCTATCGTTGTCTTTTCGCCGGAAGCGGCCATCCAAGGCGAGATCATCGTGAAGATGAGGGCCGGAGCCGCGAAGGAGACCATCACAAGGGCGGGAGGCGTGACCTCCGGCAACACACAGATCGACAGGGTTCTGATGACAGTCGGCTCTGTCAGCTTCGAACGCCTGTTCCCTTCATGCGGACGGTTCGAGGCGCGAACCAGAAAGGAAGGACTGGACAGATGGTTCATAGCCAAGTATGATGAGACTGTTCCAGCGAAGGAAGTGGCGGAAATGCTCTCAGGATGCGACGGGGTGGAGGTCATTGAATATTCCATCCCGACGGCCGTGTCGGCATATTCAAAAGCAACGGCGGCGGAAAATGAGGAACCGGTCGCCACGAGGGCATATTCATCGGCAAGGAATACTCCTTTTCCTTTCAACGAGAGTGTCCGCTCGCAGAGGATGCAGTGGCACTACAACAACACTGGCAATGTCTATGCAAACTCCACTGTCGTTGGGGCTGACGCTGATGTCTATGCCGCATGGCAGCTTTGCACGGGAAATCCGGATGTCATCGTTGCCGTGGTGGACCAGGGCGTGAAATACGACCATGAGGATCTCGCCGCCAACATGTGGGTGAACAAGGGAGAGATTCCGGACAACGGCATCGATGACGACGGCAACGGCTACATCGACGATGTCTATGGATTCAACTTCACTGACAACAAGGGCAAGCTGACATTCTCGGCGGAGAACATGCACGGGACGCACGTCGCTGGAACCATCGCCGCCGTCAACAACAATGGCGTGGGAGTCAACGGAATAGCCGGCGGATCTGGAAATGGTGACGGAGTCAGGATCATGTCCTGCGAGACTCTCGGCGCGTCCGAATCCGGCAACTCTGGCGGCGGTCTCGGAGCACAGGTGCGCGCGATCAAGTACGCGGCCGACAACGGTGCGGTGATCTGTCAGAACAGCTGGGGCTACACGGCCGGCGCACTGTCCAAGAATGACTGGACCAGAGGCAATTACTCAGCTCTCGCCGATGCCATCCACTATTTCATCAAGTATGCGGGACTGGACGAGAACGGCGAGCAGGAAGGTCCTATGGCCGGCGGAATCGTGATCTTCGCGGCGGGCAACGACGCTTCCAACGAGCTCTGCTACCCTGCCTCGGACGAGGCTGTGGTCAGCGTGTCAGCCACCTCATGGCTCGGAACACCGTCCTATTTCACAAACTACGGCAAATGGGTAAGCCTTTCCGCCCCGGGCGGTGATCTTTCCCTCAACTCGACCTACGGTGGAGTCTACAGCACCAGCGTGGCCGGGGACGGCGGCTCTGCCTACGAGGGAATCAACGGAACCTCAATGGCCTGCCCGCACGTCTCCGGAGCCTGCGCCCTCGCGGTCAGCTGGTACTACGGAGCCGAGAAGAAAAAAGGCCTGACCAACGAGATGCTGAAGGAGGCGCTTCTTTCAAGCGTCACCCCGGTCGATCCGTTCTGCGACGCACCTTATTTCGGGAATATGGGAGCCGGCTCGCTGGACACCTACCAGCTTCTGCTGGCGGTGAAGAAAGTGGCCATGATCCCGGATGTCACCGTAAGCCGCGGTGGCGAGGTGACCGTGAACCTTTCGGAATATTTCTACAAGACCGATGTGCTGACATATTCAGTGGCGGCGCAAGGGATAGTGGAAGTCAGCCTTAAGGACAGCGTCCTGACAATCAAGGGAGTGTCCAAAGGCAAGACTGTAATCAGGATCACCGACGGCAACCAGTCCGTCAGGACCATTAACGTGACTGTGAAATGATGAAGACTTCAAGAATGATAAAGTCAGCCTTCATTACGGCTGCGTCATCGGTTCTCTTCCTGCTCGCCGGATGCGGTTCTGAGACAAAGGAAGAGACTTTGAGCGAAACCCTGAAGACCCCCGAGGCAAAGGTCAGCGAAGTGACTGTGTCAGGCTTCCGTGTGGACTGGAGCAAAGTCTACGGTGCGGAGAACTACACCTACTCCCTCGATGGTGCAGAAGCGGATTCCACCAAGGACTTGTCCGTGACATTCAACGGATTGGAAGCTTCCAAGGAATATGTTGTCCGTCTTCAGGCCGAACCAGCGAAAGGCAGTACACGGACATCATCCGAGCCTGTCTATATCCACGTCCGCACCGCAGACGTGAGCCAGCTGGAGAAGCCTGAGATCACTGTAGGGAGCACCTATGCCTCCAAGACAATCATCAGCTGGAGCGTCATCCCTGGCGCCGGAAGTTATGAATATACCATCGGCGACATCAGCGGGACGACAACGGAGAACCGCGTCGCGCTTTCAAATCTGGCAAAGGGAACCGACTACATATTCACAGTCAAAGCCATCCCTGCTGAAAGTGGCAGCACAGCCTCCGAGACAGCACAGGCCAGTTTCACGACCTCATCCGATGACGTGCCGGCCTTGCTGATCGTGCCTGAAAACACCCTTGCGGACGCTGTTGTGTTCGATGTCTATGCGACCCCGGACGCGACATATTACTACGATGTTGTTTCGTCCTCGTCCCTTATGCAGTTTGACGAGGCGACCATAATATCCAGGTACAGGACAGCGATCATCGAATATGCTAAAAGCAAGGGCATCAGCCTCCGGCTCGCCATGGCCTCGGTCCTCAAGGTCGGCACGAACACCATCGGAGTGTCCAGCCTCGCCTCGGAGATGAGCTACGACATCATCGCGTTCGGGATGGACTACGATGGCAACGTCACCACAGGTCTCTACACCAAACGGATCACCACGACAGCCACCGGCTGGTCCTCAGGCCCGAACTACGGCGGAGCCAATTGGTTCAGTCAGAACTTTTTCATCACGAACTCATACCTTGGACTCACCGGTTATGGATGGACAAACTCAGTCTGGACGACATGGAAGGGTTCCGATGTGCAGAGCATCCGCTACCGTCTTCTTCCGACAAGCACTTTCAACAAGGTGTTCAGCGACCCTTACGACAAGGAAGCCATCAAGACCTTCCTCAGGGACACGTCCTACAGCTATGCGGTCAGGACTGACTATCTGGCACTTGTGAACTCCTCCAACGGCTACAATTCCGTGACCCCTGGCAATCCGGGAGTGTCCTACACCATGTCCGCGCTTGCTACATCCGCGTCCGGAGAAGAGGAACTGACCGTCAACTCCATCACGACCAAGACAACCAACGAGGCCTACACTTGGTTCTCGCTCGCGGCGCTGGTCAACGAAAGATACGGCCCGACCTCGACCAAGATGGCATGCGTGCTGAAAGGTGTCGGGATAGAATCCGCCAAACTTGTCGTCGTGAAGACATCCGCATTGGCCGGAATACCGGAATCATCCTACCCGGCGCTCATCGAGGACAAGGGCAATGAGTTGAACGCCACCTACATCGAGTACATCAACGGGGACGGTCTTGCGCTTCTTGTAAACGTCGAGCCTCAGACCTCCTACACGGCTATGGCCACAGTGGTGAACAAGGCCGGTGACAAACTGACCAGACACGCATCCGTGACCACCACGGCCGCTGAGAGCGCCACTTCGGCGAGGACAAGGGCAAGCGTCAACCTCGAGAACCTCGCCGTGAACGCCGAGGCCACCCCAGTAGGACTGAGACTTGACGGAGTGGAAGCCATTCCTGTCCTTGAGGCTCCTGCCGCGGCAGATGACCTTTGGACCATCATCCACAACATGAACATATTCGGAACAAATTATGAAAAATAGCATAAAGAGAACAATCACCGCCACTCTGCTGGCCTTTCTCAGCGTCCTGGCCGCCAAGGCTCAGAACATCAATGTGAAAGGAACGGTCACAGACAGCGGCAACCTCCCGCTGATCGGAGTCGGGGTCTTCATCGAAGGCACCACGACAGGAACGGTCACGGCGGAGGACGGAACATGGTCCATGTCCGGAATCCCGTCCGACGCTGTCCTGACATTCTCCAGCATCGGCTATGTCACCCAGAAGATAAGCGTGGCGGGAAAGACCGTCATCAACGTGGTCCTTCAGGAGGACGCGATCGATGACGAGATCGGTGAAGTCATGGTTGTCGCCTACGGCACGGCCAAGAAAAGCAGTTTCACCGGCTCGGCCTCAGTCGTGAAAGGAGACGAGCTTCAGAAAAGGGTAACCGGCAACATCACCAAATCCATCGAAGGAACAGTGGCCGGACTCCAGGTCACCTCCGGAGGCGGACAGCCTGGCGAGGGAGCCTCGATCATGATCCGGGGAATCGGGTCCATCAACGCAGTCTCAACACCTCTGTACGTTGTGGACGGAATTCCTTATGATGGCTCGCTCAGTGCCATCAACCCTGCTGACATCGAGTCACTTACCGTGCTCAAGGACGCATCGGCCGGCGCGCTCTACGGAGCCAGAGGAGCCAACGGCGTCATTGTCATCACAACCAAGAAAGGCAGCGGAGAGCGTTCGGTCATCAGCTACAAGGGCAGCGCCGGAGTAGCCTCTCGTTCCCTCAAACGGTACGACCTCGTCGGCATGGACGATTTCATCGAACTGACCTACGAGTCCCTCAGGAACAGCGCGCAGTACAGCACGGGAATGGATTTCGATGGTGCGAGCGCATACGCCGCGACGAACCTCGGTCAAACCATCGGAGGTCTCAAGAATCCTGAATATTACAACCCGTACAAGAACTACACTTGGTCAACCCTCATCGACCCGGCCACCGGCAAGGTCAAGGATGACGCCGCGGCCGCTTGGAACGAGAACTGGATGGACGAGATCAGCGACAACGCCGCACTGCGCACGGAGCACATCTTCTCCGTGAACGGAGCGACCGAGAAGATCAACTACCTCATCTCTATGGGCTACTACAAGGAGAACGGTATCCTCCAGAACACGGACTTCAACCGCTACACGGGCAGGGTCAACGTTGACTCCCAGGCCAACTCCTGGATGAAGGTCGGAATGAGCGCGAACTACTCGCACACCAAGGCCGACTACCAGAACTTCTCCGGCTCGTCCACTTCCAACGTCTGGTACACGGCACAGTTCATGGCTCCCGTCTATCCTGTCTATCTCAAGGACATGGATGGAAACAACGTCCTTGACGAGGCGGGGAACCTTCAGTATGAATATGGTGACGAGGACGACAACGGCTACGCGAACCGTCCTACCGCCCAAGGGTTCAACTCAAGGGCCGAACTCTACAACAACAAGGCGTACTACTACCGCAACACTTTGTCGGCCAGGTCGTACATCACTTTTGGCACGACAAAAAAGGACGCCCTTCTATACGGTCTGAGGCTGACAGCCAATCTGGGAACCGACTTCAACGACTACCAGCGCACGATCACCAACGACAAGTACCACGGCAACGCGGCCGACCAGGGTGGCCGTCTGAGCAAGACCAACACCCGCACGCTCAGCTACACCTTCAACCAGATCCTGAACTACGACCGCACGTTCTCCGACCACGACGTCAAGGTCCTCCTCGGTCATGAATATTACCGCTACAGGTTCAACTACGCGATGGGAGAGAAGACCGGAATCATGGACGGGATCGACGAACTCGATCCGGCTGTCACGACTTCCGGCAACTCCAGCTACTCGAACAACTACGCCATAGAGTCCTGGTTCACAAGGCTGAACTACGGATTCAAGAACCGCTACTATTTCGACGCAAGCTGGCGTACCGATGGTTCCTCAAGGTTCTACAGAACTGACCGTTGGGGTAACTTCTGGTCGGTCGGAGCGTCCTGGAGACTGTCACAGGAAAAGTTCATGGAACAGTTCTCCTCATGGCTCAGCAACCTGACCGTCAAGGCCTCCTACGGAGTGCAGGGCAACGACAATCTCGGAACCTACTACGCATGGCAGGGCCTGTACGACTACACATGGGCCAACGGAAGCGAGGCCGGAGCCTTCGCCTCCAAACTTGAGAACAAGGCGATCACATGGGAGAAGAACGGCAACCTCAACGCCGGAATCGAAGCCTCCCTCTTCGGCGGGAAGGTTACTTTCACCGCTGAATATTACAACCGCCACACCCGTGACATGCTTCTTGAGAACCCGCTGGCGATCTCGACCGGATTCACCGGCTACGACGCCAATGTGGGTTCTATGAGAAACCAGGGATTCGAGTTCTCCGGAAGGGTCAACATCATCGACAGGCCGAACTTCAGGTGGGACGCCAACGCGATGGCCTCTCTGAACCGCAACAAGGTCACAAGCCTCACCTCCTCCCAGGACTTCATCAGCGCCGGAGCCTCGGTCATCGAGGTCGGCAGACCGATCTACACCTTCTACCTCTCCAAGACGGCGGGAGTCGATCCGGCGACCGGAAAGCGCCTCTACTACGCCTACTGGAAGAGAGGCGTGGACGAGACCGGGGCCGTCAGCAATGTCAGGTGTGATGAATATGTGACCGACAACGTCTCACTCGCGTCCCTAAGCAAGTACTACATGGGAAGCCGCGAGCCGGCCGTGTCCGGAAGCCTCGGATCGAGCTTCGTGATATTCAAGAACATCGACCTATCCTTCCTGACCACATGGTCGATCGGAGGCAAGGTCTATGACGGACTGTATTCAGGCACAATGAACGTTCAGTACGCCGGCAACAACTGGCACAAGAACGTCCTGCGCAGATGGCAGAAGCCGGGTGACGTGACGGATGTCCCTATGGTTGAGATCGGTGGATCCGCCCCGGCGAATAACTCCGCCCTCATCAACGCTTCATATTTCGCGATCAAGAACATCACGCTTGGTTACACGTTCCCTAAGAACTGGCTCTCAAAGATGGAGATCAGCGCCCTGAGGCTCTTCCTCACCGCCGACAACATCGCCATGTTCAACCACCTCGACGGCATGGATCCACAGTACAACTTCACAGGTAGTGTGTCATATTCCTACACCCCGTCGAGAGCCATTGTGGCAGGCATTGACATTCAATTCTAGGAGGATATTCAATGAGAAAGAAACTATATATTCTTGCGGCTCTCGCCATCGCGTCCGTTTCCTGCGACAGCGACATGCTTGAGTTCAACCCTACGGATTCCGGCTCCGGAGAGGAGCTGATGAAAGAGGCTTCCACGGCCATCACCTCCATCAACGGAATCTACCGTTCGATGTGGACCGCCGGATGGTCAACCACCGGCAACACCCATCAGAGTTTCGGTATCGCCGCCTACAACCTCGCCCAGGAGACAATGGGAGACGACCTCATCATGCAGTCCCAAGGCAACGGATGGTTCTGGTACGACCATGTTTACAATGTCAAGAACCAGTACACATCCTCGGCGTTCAGGTCCTACGATGTCTGGTACGCCAACTACAAGTGGATCGCCAACGCCAACAGCGTCATAGCGGCCAAGGAGACGATGGGCGGAGGCTCCGCTGACGTGTCCTACGTCGTGGGACAGGCCTACGCCATCAGGGCGCTCTCCTACCTCAACCTTGCGACATGGTTCGCAAGAGCCCCTTACAATCCGCTGACAGACAAGTACCGCTGGAGCGACCCCGGAGTGCCTGTTTACACTGAGCCGACCTCAATCGGAACAGAGGGCAAGCCGAGGGAGAACCTTGAGGTTGTCTATGCGCGGATCGACTCCGACATAGACTCTGCCATCGTGCGTCTCTCCAAGGGTGAGGCTTCAACCCTGAACAAAGGCAACAAGTCCCACATCAATGAATATGTCGCGCTGGGCATCAAGTCCCGCGCATGTCTCGCCGAAGGGGACTGGGAGGGAGCCTACAAGGCGGCGTCCCAGGTCATCGATGGAGGTGCATACGAGATCGGAGGCGAGAACGAGCTTATGGGAGGCATGAACTCGATCAGCTACGGCAACGTGATGTGGGGAGCCGGAATCGAGACTTCCGAGCAGTCCGGAGCCTATGCCGGATTCTTCACCCACATGGACAACGCCGACGGAGCCTATGCGAAGTCCGCTCCCAAGCTGATCAACAAGCAGCTCTACAACCACATCGGTTCAGGTGACATCCGGCTCAGATGGTGGGACCCGGCCGACAAGGAATCCCCTTATATTTCCAAGAAGTTCGCGTTCTCCAATGTCCAGTCCTGGCTCGGAGACTACATCTACATGAGGGTCGAGGAGATGTACTTCACGGCCGCCGAGGCCGCGCTCAGGCTCGGAAACCAGGATGAGGCACGCGACCTGATGAACAAGGTGATGGCGAAGAGAAACCCTAAGTACAACGCCTACAACTACTCAGGCACCTACCTCGGGGCGACCACGACCACATGGACAGGTTCCCTGCTCGAGAACATCTTGATCCAGAGGCGAGTGGAACTTTGGGGTGAATATGGCCGCGTCTTCGATGTGCGCCGTACTGGCCAGGGCATCGACCGCCGTACCGAGGACGGATTCGCCGAGGAATGCATCTCAGCCATGAAGAGGAACGGCATCGACCTCACCAAGGCCGACACCTACGATTGGGTGCTGACCATCCCTAAGGACGAGCTCGACGCCAACCCTAACATCAACGAAGAAGATCAGAACCCTTGATAGCATTTAGACACAATGAAATATTCAAAAACAATATCATGCCTCGCGGCATCGCTGCTGCTTTTGGCGGCCGGCTGCGACAAGGAGCAGAACGGTACCATCTACAGCCCTGGTTCCGAGGACGCCAAGGAGATCCACTTCATCCAGTCATCCCTGACAAAGGAGTTTCCTCAGGGAACAGAGACCGGCACGATCGAGATTGAGCTGGCCCGCCCGAGCGACAAGGGCGAACTGTCCGTGGGTCTCCAGAAGAAAGGCGAGAACGAGGACTCTTTCTCCGTTCCGGAGACCGTCACCATCCCTGACGGAAGCTATTCCGTGAAGATTCCCGTTGAAGTGAACCTTGGAAGGCTTCTCGCCGGTTCCTCTCTCAACGCCACGATTCTCATCTCCGACCGCCAGGAGGAGGCAGGGAACGGAGCGTATGTCACCCAGTTCTCGGACAAGATTACCCTGAGCGTCTCCTACGCCCTTGAGTGGGAAACCTACTACAGAACCGACGAGAGCGGCGCAAAGGTGCCACAGACCGCCACCTACCACTACAACGCCTTCTACACCGGGCGCGGCTCCGGGCTTGAGGTGGAGAAAGCGGTGGGAGTCAACATATTCAAAGTCAATGATTGGGCGAGCGGGGTGTCATTCAAGTTCATCCTCAACGATGACAACTCCTGCACCGTGCCGGCACAGTCGATAGGCTACTACAACTCCAATTACAATGAATATGTCAAAGTGGCCGACATGGCGGAGTACACCGGCAGCAAGGCCGCGTACAACTCCTACCCATGCACCTACGACGGCAAGGGCACGTTCTCGTTCTACCTGATCTACTACGTCTCTGCCGGCTATTTCGCCCAGGGCAACGAGACACTGACGTTCGACGGCAACGAGGACAAGACACCTGTTGTGGAGATCTCGTTCGACGGCATCGAGACCACGGAGACCGGCTTCAAGGCTCCGAGGATCTCTTTCTACAAGAATGAATATGCCAAGTTCTACAAGGCGACCGTGGTAAGCGGTGACATCACCGGTAATTCCTCCCGTCAAGAGGAGATCAAGAAGCTGCTCTCCGAGGACAAGACACCGGGAAGCGCTCCTGTCCTCACCTTGTACGATGACAGTTCAGAACTATGGAACGTCGGCTCCGGAAACTGCACGGCTGTGGCTCTCGCCTACGACTCCACGTCAACCGCCACTATCCTCTACATGCAGAGGTTCACTTGCGATCCTGACGGGAAGTACCTTCCTAAGGTCAACAAGTTCGAGTGGAGAAGTGACGAGTCCAACACTCTTTACTCCCCTTACACGACCCTGTTCTGGGATATGCAGGCGGACAACGCCGTGTCACTCAAGTACCTCTGCATGAGGACAGACTATCTCGACTACATGGTCAGGAACCTTGGCCAGAGCGCGGCTGAGATCGCGTGGGAAAGAGGCAACGAGGTCAACGAGGAGTTCGTCCAGAAACTGAACTCCGACGAAGGTTTCGCGACTGTCTTCAACACCCTCAAACAAGGCACGACCTACACTCTGTGCGTCTGCGTTGTCAATGAGTTTGGAGACACATCCTTTGTTCAGAAGACTGCCTCCACAAAGGGCTACACTTCCGCGGATTTCGACCAGAGCAAGACGGTGGAGGATTTCATCGGAGCGTTCAAGGCCTCGGCCACGGTTGACGGGGCGTCCTCATCCGCTGAAGAGTCATTCCGTGTGGACATCTACAGTCTCGGCGGCAACGATGTCACGATCAGCGGCTTGTCCAACACCAGTGACTTCACTCCTGACGTGAAAGCGTACTTCGACCCGGAAAGTCATTCGATCATCATCGAGCCGCAGAAACTGGGCCGCTACAAAGGCAACTATGTCACCCTCGGCTTCTCTGACGGCCTGTCCATCTACTGGGGAGCCAACAGCATAGCCCTCGGTTTCATAGACGGTGTGATACACATGACACCGAGCCCTTATGCCAGCGCGGCTGTCAACAGCTACCAATTCCTGCTGTTCAGCACCGAGAACGCCACCGGCTCATCCTACCTGAGGCAGAGCGTAGGCTCCAAAACCTACAACGCCCTCACTCTGGAACCGTTCGGAACAACCACAAAAGCCCAGATGAACACTCAGGATGCCTCTTTCCTCGGAGAGAAGGCGGTTCTGACAAGATAGAGTTTTCCAATGAATATGAAAGGCCGGACTCAACAAACGGGAATCCGGTCTTTTTCGTTTTGTCATATTCATTAATCAAATTCATTTCACTAAATTTGTCTTGGTTTGAAAAACTCCGGATCAATGACATCATCAACTTTAAGAATATTCAGACGCACGGCAGTGGCCATAACACTTCTGGCCGGCTGTGCTTTCAGCTTAACAGCACAGGTATATCCTCAGGAAGAACTTCATTTCAGGGCTCCAGCCGTCCCTCGGCTGATCATATTCGCGGGCGACACCATACGGTTCGACAGGAGCGACCTCTACGAAAGGATGGACAGGGAACTGATCTCGTTCACCTACATGCACTCCAACTCGATCCTGATGCTGAAGAAGTCAGACCGCTATTTCAGGATGGTTGAGCCGATCCTCCGGCAGAACGGCATCCCGGATGACCTGAAGTACCTCATGGCGATTGAGAGCAACCTAAACCCTAAGGCATATTCATCGGCTGGCGCGGCTGGTCTCTGGCAGTTCACAAAGACGACGGGTAAGGAATATGGCCTCATCATTGACGCCGAGGTGGACGAGCGTTACAACATCGAGAAAGAGACTGTGGCGGCTTGCAAGTTCCTTCGCAGGGCGTACGAGAAGTACGGGGACTGGATGACTGTGGCGGCAAGCTACAACGCCGGGCAGGGAGGAATATCCCGCCGCCTCTCCGACCAGAGGCAGAAATCCGCCCTTGATCTTTGGATGGTCGAGGAGACCTCTCGTTATATGTTCAGGGTGCTTTCCGCCAAAATGTTTTTCGAGACTCCGGCCGCTTTCGGGTTCAATGTGAATGATTTCGAGAAATATCCTTGCTATTCTCCTAAGGAGGTTGTCACTGTAAGCGGGGCGATAGCCAGTCTGGTGGATTTCGCCGAAGAGCACGGTGTGACATATTACCAGCTGAAAGAGGCCAATCTCTGGCTTAGGGACAACAAACTGCTCAACAAGGCCGGCCACACCTACAAGATCATCATCCCGAGTGGAAAATAGTGTTTCCTCTCTCTGGATTACCATTCAGATGTGTTGTGGTCACTGAGCCTGTCGAAGTGACGAAGTGTAGAAAAGGCAAAGCGACTTTATGTGTAGGCGACATCGAAAAAAAGGCAAACGTCAAATTTTGCACGTTACCAAAATTTGACGTGTATTGTCCTGATTTAGGTTGACTCGTGTTTATAGAATATCACTTATATAAGT
>ENA-OYWJ01000045-OYWJ01000045.1-human-gut-metagenome-genome-assembly--contig:-NODE-45-length-59014-cov-20.771214_pt1 | contig 59014 bp, 38 predicted proteins | sample MGYA00244169_ERZ653395 | MGnify/ENA primary metagenome ERZ653395 (study PRJEB26926, sample SAMN06165120) | human gut metagenome | biome: ENVO:00009003; feature: ENVO:2100002; material: ENVO:00002003...
TAAGAATCCTGACAATAACAGCCTCATTCTTGTCAATGAAGAAATGGATCACCTTGTGAAAGGCTTTTTCCCGACAAAGGAGCCTTTCCCGGTGTCTTTGACTTCAGGCTTCACCTCTTGGGCCGGGAAGGAATATTTCTACTTCCCTCTATCTAACGTCCTGTATTCATTGGAGGGAACGGAGGTGCGTCCTTACATTGAATTTGATTTCGGAGAGCGGACATTGCCATATTCAAAAATAATGAATATGTCCTGCGAGGAATATGATGCTTTAGTTGGTTCAGGCACTTATTTGGGAGGTTTGAATAATATCCGGCTGTCTGACAAGTATTGCTTTTTCCGGTTTTCGTCGACCGTCCAGGATAAATATGTCACCGCCTATTATGGTGTTTTAGACCTTAAGACATCAGCGGTTGAGGTATTCTCTTACTTGAATGTTTCGGATTTGCTTGTGGATTTTTCGTCTCTCTTGTGTGTGACAGCCAACGAAGAATTGGTATATCCTATTTATCCAAGTAAGCACAACCCGATTTATTACGACGAATTGCGGACATTGGTTCCGGATGTGTCGGAAGAGTCGAATCCGATTTTGGCGTTGTACAAGCTGAAATAAATTGCAGCATAAGTATCGTGAACCGTTTGATGGAAAAGTTTATAAGAATCGCTATATTGACTTTGGGCTTTTTCCTGTTGCTATCTTGCGGTGGGCGTCAACTTGAAAAATCTGTTGAGGAGTTTTCTGGGTCTGAGATTAAGTTCCGAAAACTCCAACAGATTTTCATAGGGTACGATTCTTCTGTAGTAAAACTGGATTCCATACCGGTTTTATTGGTGGTCTATAGGGATAAAAACGAATGCGTTCCGTGTCAGATAGGACAACTCGGGAAATACCGCAAGATGGTAGATTTCAAACAGGATGTAGGAGATGGTTATTCGGTTGCTTTTATATTTTCCCCTGAAAAAAAGGATCTGGAAACGGCTTATACTACAATTTCTAATGCCAATGTCAAGTTCCCTCTGTTCTTGGATAAAGAAGGAGTTTTCTCTGCCGACAATAATAGCATTCCGAAAGAACCGGAATTGCACGTTTTCCTCCTTGATAAAAATCGGAAGGTTATTTTGGCAGGGGACCCGAGTCATAATCCAGCACTATGGCGCTTGTACAAGAAGATCATTGTGACTATGTTGGAAAATGGAGGCGCAATGCCTTAGGTGTGATGTTGTAGGATGATTTATTCTCTGAAATATCGGAGGATGATGGTTGGGACACTTGTCCTTCTGGCATTTCTCTGGGTTACTATATTAACCGTTGATGACTACTTTGGCAGGCCGGATCGGACATTCTTGGTGCTTTTGTTTTCCGTTGGACCGCTGATTGTCATTGGTTTGGCGGACCGAAAGACCACTCTCAAAATTTCAACAATAGATATTCTTGCATTTGCTTGGTTCTCCTATTCCATCTTGAATGCACTTTTCTTATCGGAAAACCATTCGAAGGATGCATTGATTCCATTAACCACGACCTTTGTCTTGTATGCTATCCTTCGTTTGGTTTTACCGCAAGAAAGGTCATTGGACAAAATTCTTGTGGCTTGGATAGTTGTGTTCGGGCTTTATGAGTGCGTTGTCGGTTTATTGCAGTTGTATGGCTTTGAACGCTCCAACCACGCTGTGTTCCGGATCACAGGAACATTCTTTAACCCGGGACCATATTCAATATATGTCGCGACTATGCTTGCGGTTTGTATGGCGTACTGCCATAAAAGGTATAGAATATATTCGTTGAGAAATCACATAGGCGAGAAGTGCGGTGTACGTCTTGCCGGTAATATGTTGGTTTTACTTTGTGCCGCAGGATGCATTGTTGGATTGATTGCCCTTCCTGCTACCTTGAGTCGAACGGCGTTTGTCGCCCTGGCGGTCGTACTGTTCGTCTTGTTTGTGCGATGTAATCCGAGAATATTATTGACGGTTATGGCGTTGGCCCTTGTACTTGGAGCCATACTCTATTTCCTGAAGAAGAATTCTGCGGACGGGCGTTTGCTGATGTGGATTGTCTCATTGAAGGCTATTTGCGGCCATCCCGTGTTCGGGAGCGGAATCGGAGGTTTTCATAAAGTGTTTTCGGACAGCCAGAAGGAATATTTTATGGCCAATCCTGATTCGTCTTTAGCATCCGTTGCCGGGGCTCCGGAATATGCGTTCAATGATTTTCTCGAAGTCGGCGTGGAACAGGGACTTGTCGGGATGCTGTTGTTCTCTTTGATCATCATTGTCTCAATATGTAAACTGCTCCGTGGAAAGAACGAGATCGGCTATGGATTGCTTGCATTGTCGGTGTGCGCTATGTTTTCCTACCCTTTCAGCCTTTTGCCTTTCAAGATATTAGGATGCTTGTTCGTGGCGCGTGCAGCCGCTTGGGACAAACGACCGTTGATGGTTTTGGCTGGATGGCATAAGGCAATTGTTTCAATAGTGTCTTGTGTAGTATGTGTCTCTTTACTTATTCCGATAAACATCAGAATAAGGGATAAGGTCAATGCTGTAAAGGACTTTGCCATAGACAAAGTCTTAAGGATCAGGACGGTCAATGATTTGCATCTGGAACGGGCTAAGATCTTGTGCGATCATCCGAAGTATTTGTTCTGGCTTGGCAAAAGACTTAAGAATTCCGGCCGTTATGAGGAAAGTCTGGATGCGTTCAGACGTGGAACAGAGGTGAGTTGTGACAATATGTTTTATGTTATGATGGGGAATGTCTGTGCTTCTTTGAACAGATTCGACGAGGCTGAAGACCATTATAAGGTGGCTCATTATATGCAACCTTGCAAGTTGTACCCATTGTATCAGCTATTACTGCTGTATGAAAGTGAAGGACGGTTGGAAGATGCCAACCGATTGGCACGAGCGATATTGGATTCCAATCCTAAGGTAAGGTCTTCGGCGACCGATGAAATGAAAACCTACGCCTCTGAATTTTTGAGTGGGGGCGTAAAATGATGTTACAATGAAGAAAATATTATTATTCATATTATTGGCTTTTTGTGAGCTGTCCTGCTCTCGGTATTCTCCGAGGCTAGAGGCGGCGTTGTCTCTTGCGGGTGAGAACCGCGTGGAGTTGGAGAAGGTGTTGGAACATTACCAGAGGGACCGGAAGAAGTACAAGGCTGCTTGCTTCCTTATTGAGAATATGGTTGGGCGTTACACGTTGACCAACCAGAAACTGGACAGCCTTGACGCAGAGTTCTTTGATGCTGTCGGCAATCTTGACATCAGGTTCGAGGACACTGAGGTAAATGTCTATCTTGTGCAGATCAAGGTTAATGAGATATGGAATAGGGTGTTGGCAAAGTACGGCGATCCTACAAAGTACCATTATGGAAGATCGGATGATTTGCGGTCTGTCACAGCGGATTATCTGATTGACAATATAGATGAGGCTTTCGCCACCTTGGACTATCCTTGGACATCCCATCTGTCATTCGAGGACTTCTGTGAGTATGTCCTGCCGTATCGTTATGGAAGCGAGCCGCTTACGGAAGACTGGAGACATTATTTCCGCGAGCGTTATAAGTGGATCGCCGATTCTTTGGCGGGTAACACCGATCCAGTGGCGGTCTGTCGGCTGATCAATCAGGACATCTCTACTTGGTTCCTTCCGGCGGGAGGCGGTCACATATTCAAGAATCATCCTCGGTCTTTGTCGGTGGAGCAGCTTTGCAAGTGCCGGTTAAGTTCTTGTGTGGAGCAAGCCGCTGTGGCGTTGTTCGCGATGAGGTCAATGGGGCTGGCGGTGGCGCATTGCACAATCCCGCATTGGGGAAACCGCAGCGCGGGTCATGATTTCAATGCTATTCTTACTAAGGATAATGAGTGGGCTGACTTTTCCGCCGCCAAATTCAATCCGGGAGAGAATGAGATGGCGAACAAACCTCCGAAGGTGTTTGTGAAGAAATTCTCAAGAAAGATGATGCCGGAGGATGAATTGGAAATTGTGAGGCGTTTTGATTTCCCTTATGCCGGTTATCAGGATGTCACCTCGCATCTTGTCAAGACTTCTGATGTCACGGTCAGGATTCCGGATTCTTTAAAGAAGGATGTATCTGTGGTTTACCTGTGTGTGTTCAACAACAAGAGATGGGTCCCGGTCACATATTCATATTCCCGGAACGGCAAGGCTAAATTTGCCGAGATGGGACGAAGGATAGTCTATCTGCCTCAATATTACAAGGATGGTCGATTCTTCCCGGTGAGTGACCCGATATTCCTTGAGAAGGATGGGAGGCAACATCCAGCGGTCGCCGACAGTGTTCATCCGGTTTCAAGAATGGTGCTGACCAGGAAATATGGCCGCTTCAAGTACCAGCTTGGCTATGCGGGAGAGATGGTCGGAGCCAGATTCCAAGGTGCGGATAATCCTGATTTTGAGAATGCTGTCACATTGTTCACGATTGACTCTCTGCCGGATTCCAAAATGGACACTTTTGCGATTGCTCCAGTCAAGTGCCGTTATGTGAGATATTTATATCCTGACATCTTCGCGAGAGGCAATGCCGGCAATGTCGCAGAGATCGCTTTCATTGGAGATGATGGAAAACCGCTTGAAGGAAAGTACATTGGAATCAAGGAAGCTAATGCGAACAATATCCGCACTGTTTTTGACGGAAACACAAGAAATTATCTGAGGGTGTACCAGTCTGCGGATTCCACGGCTGTGTTTCCTGGCAATGTGATAGTTGTCGATTCTCCCAAGCCGATATGGGTAGGACTGGATCTGGGTGGGGACCGTAATGTGACCGGAGTCGCATATTGTCCAAGGAATGACTCTAACAACATCTATCCTCATTGCACTTACGAACTGTTTTGCTGGGACGGCGGTTGGAAATCTTTGGGCCAACGGGCCGGCCAAAAGGATTCCCTTGTCTATGAGAACGTCCCTTCAGGATGCCTTTACATCTTGCGTAATCGTACTGAAGGTAAGGAGGAAAGGCTGTTCACTTACGAGAATGGCAAACAGGTTTGGTGGTGATTTGTGGATGATGATGAGACATATCATATTCAAAATCTTTCTCGTGGCGGTTGGTGTGATTGCCGCTTTTGCTGTTGCGTTGATTTTCTTTTTTGACAGCTTCACGGTTAAAGGCGATTCTATGGAACCTACATTCCATAACGGGCAGCGTATCTATGTGAACAAACTGCTGATGGGAGCCAGAATCTACAGAAACTATGACTTCTCAAGTACCAAATTGTCTTCTTTCAGGATGCCGGGACTGAGGAGATTATCCATCGGCGATATCGTGATATTCAATTATCCGTTCGTCAGCAGTAAAGACACGATTGGTTTTAAGATCAATTATGTCTATGCCAAGCGGTGCTTGGGGGTGCCTGGAGATTCGGTCCGGATAAAGGACGGCTTTTACCGTGATGAGAAGGATAGGATTGTCGGTGAAAGTGAGCTCCAATACAGGCTTCATAATCTTTCGGACAGTTCACTTATGAAGATTAAAGGGTGTTATTATGCGATGAATGGATGGAATATAAAGAATTTCGGTCCCGCATACGTTCCTGGGAAAGGCGATAAGGTTACGGTCAGGAGATCTGATTTTCTTTGGTACAGGAAGTTGATCAAATATGAAACCGGATTTATGCCGGCAATTGACAGTCAAGGACAGGTCTCTCTTGATGGCAAAATTCTGAAAGAATACACCTTCAAAGGCAACTGGTATTTCCTCGGCGGCGACAACGTCTTGAATTCGCGCGACAGCCGTTATTTCGGCCTTGTGCCCGAGGAGTACATCGTCGGAATCGTGATTCGATAAACTGAAATCCATAATGTGTATTCCGAAAATATTCAGTATATTAGCAAGCACTAAAAAAGTTAGTTCACGATGAACCTTAACCATAGAATAACCACGGCTGCGGTCGGCATATTCATTCTCCTTCTTGGGGCAACGCCTCTCTGGTCGCAGCGGCGGATGTCGCTTCCGGAGGCGATCGGGACGGCGCGGAGCCAGTCGGTGGCGGCGCTGGAGGCGAAGCACGCCTTTGTTTCGACCTATTGGGCGTACCGATCCTATCAGGCGAGCCGTCTGCCTTCGCTTGTGTTGTACGGCAACCTGATGAACTTCGACCGCTCGCTCACCTTGCTGCAAAGCTACGAGGATGGCTCCTTCCGCTACGCCAGCACCTACAACCTCCAGAACAGCCTCGGGCTTCAGGTCGCCCAGAACATAACCTTCACCGGCGGAAGGCTTTATGTCTATTCCGACCTTTCCCGCATCGACCAGTTCGGACTCAACAAGAAACTGACCTGGTACTCCCAGCCTGTCACGGTCCGCTACGTCCAGCCGCTTTTCTCCTACAACCAGTTCAAATGGGACAAACTGATTGAGCCTAAGGAATATGAACGTGGCCGTCGCCGCTACGTCGAGTCGATGGAGCAGGTCACGATAAATGCCGTGTCGGCATATTTCTCGCTCGTCCAGGCCCTGAAGAACCAGGAGGTTGTGAAGGCGAACTACGAGAACACCGGGAAGATGCGCTCCGTGGCGGCGGAAAGGATGAAACTCGGAAGCGTCACGAGGGCTGAATATCTCCAATTGGAACTCCGCGCGCTGAACGACAGCATCGCGATCGGCGAGAGCGTCGTCAACGTGCGTCAGGCGCAGATGTACCTTAACTCGATTCTGGGCTATGATGAGTCCGTGGAGGTGGAACCGGTGGTGGACGATGCCCTGCCGGACATTCTGATGGATTACGGTCTGGTGATGGAAAAGGCACTGAAAAACTCGACGTTTTCCCTTGACAATCAGATAAATGAATTGAACGCCGCCTCGAATGTGGCGAAGGCCAAGGCGGACAGAGGCATCTCGATGAGCCTTAACGCCCGCTTCGGCCTGTCCCAGACCGGCAATGGCCTGCCGGATGTCTATAAGGATCTTCTGAACCAGGAGGTTGTGGGTTTGACTTTCAGCGTGCCGATCTTCGATTGGGGGCTTGGCAAGGGAAAGGTGCAGAAGGCAAAGGCCGCCGAGGAGGTCGTCAAGGCGCAGAACCTCCAGAGCGAGAACGACTACCGCAGGAAGATATTCACCGCCGTCGGCCAGTTCAACAACCAGCGTCAGCAGTGCATGGCCTCCCGCAAGGCGATGGAGATAGCCTCCGAAAGGTACGAGCTGATGATGGACAAGTTCAGGCGCGGCTCGGCCACGGTGACCGACCTCACCAACGCCCAGAACGACAACGAGTCAGCGATGGCCAAATACATCACCGACTACTCCAACTTCTGGACCTACTACTACACCCTCCGGAAGTACGCCCTCTACGATTTCATCACGGGAAAAGACATCGACGTCAACGTCAAGGAAATGGTTGAATGATTCAGAATCAATGAATATGAGAAAGAATATACTTGCGTCCCTTCTGGTCTGCGGTCTCGCTGTGATGGCCGTGGCCTGCGGAGGAAACAAAAAGACGGAGGACGTGAAGGACGGGAAACTGACCTACACCCCTCAGATAAACGAAGTCACTGTCGTGAAATTGGAAAGGAAGGATTTCGCCCGTCAGCTCCTGTCCAACGGAAAACTTGTTGCCGGACGGAAAAGCGCGCTGCAGTTCAGGACAACCGGAAAAATCGCGGAGATAAATGTTCGGAACGGAGAATATGTCTCCGCGGGCTCTGTGATCGCCACCGTTGACAGGCCGGACCTGAAGCTGTCACAGGAATCCTCCCGGCTTTCGCTCCAGAAGGCCGAACTGGATTTGTATGACTATCTTGTGGGGCAGGGTTATTCGGCTGGTGACACCACCTCGGTTTCCGCCGACCTGCTGGCCATGGCGAAGATGAAATCCGGCTATTCCGCCGCCAAGAACGATTTCGCGCGCTCGTCCTACGAGATCGCCGGAACGGTTCTCCATGCCCCGTTCTCCGGGCGTGTCGCTGACATCAAGCAGAAGCCGTTCGACCAGAGTCCGTCCGGTACTTTCTGCACGATTGTGGACGACAGTGTGCTGGAGGTGGATTTCTCGGTCATGGAGTCGGAATATTCATTCCTCTCCGTCGGTCTGCCGGTGAGGATCCGTCCGTTCGCTGATGAGACCAAGGAATATTCAGGGAAAGTCACCGCCATCAATCCTCTCGTGGATGAGAAGGGGCAGATCTCCGTCACCGCGCAGGTCCGGAACGACGGCTCGCTGATCGATGGAATGAACGTCCGTGTGATCGTGGAGAGGATGATTCCGGGGCAGCTTGTCGTGCCTCGCAGCGCGGTGGTGATCAGGGACAATCTGGACGTGCTGTTCACCTGCACGGATGACGGCAAGGCACATTGGACTTATGTCACGATACTTTATTCCAATGGTGAGTCCTACGTGGTCGAGGCCAACAAGGACAGGAACGCCGAACTGAACGAAGGCGACCAGGTGATTGTCTCCGGCAATCTCAATCTGGCGGACAACTCTGATGTGCTGGTAAAAAGGTAGGCAATGCTGAAACATCTGATAGACAGGCCGATAACCGTGACGATGATAACCCTTGTCATCGTTGTTCTGGGCATTGTCAGCATACGTCTGCTGCCAGTGTCGTTGGTTCCGGATGTGGACATCCCGTACATAACCGTGCAGGCCACGTCCTCGGAACTTTCGGCCAGAGAGATGGACGAGAGTGTGCTGAAGCCTCTGCGCCAGCAACTCATCCAGATCAACGGGCTGGAGGACATCGTCAGTGAGGCGAAGGACGGCAGCGGTACGATCCGGCTTACGTTCAACCACGGTTCGGACATCGATTATCTTTTCATTGAGGTCAACGAGAAGATTGACCGGTCCATGTCCAGCCTTGGCGACATCGCCCGGCCTAAGGTCTTGAAGGCCAGCGCCACGGACATTCCGGCGTTTTTTGTGAATATTACTTCTTCGGTCGCTGAGCCTGTCGAACCACAAGCTCAGGGACCGCCTCAGAATCGGTCGCTGAGTCCGTCGAAGCGCACCGGGCCTGAGGCCCAATCGGACTTGTTCCCCGTAACCGAGTCCTTCTCCCAGATGAGCCGCTTCGCACGTGACGTGATCAGCAAACGCATCGAACAACTCTCCGAAGTCGCTATGGTCGATGTCAGCGGCCTTGTCAGTGACGAGATTCTCATAATTCCGGATGAGTCCAAGCTACTCCAGGCAGGGATGACAATGAATGAGTTCGAGAGTTGTGTCAAGAGTTCCAACATCCGCCTTGGCAGTCTCACAATCCGTGACGGAGAGTACCGCTACAATGTCAAATTCGATTCCCGGGCTTCCTCCAGTGAAGACATCGCCAACCTCTGGTTCAAGAAGGAAGGCCGCCTTCTTCAGATAAAGGACGTCGCCAAGGTCGTCGTCCACCCGGCAAAACGAACCGGCCTCGTCCGCTCGAACGGAGAGGATGCCGTGTGTCTTGCCGTCATCAAGCAGAGCGAGGCGAAGATGTCGGACCTGAAGTCGGCCATGAACGGTCTGATGGACAGTTTCCGGAACGACTACCCTCAGTTGAGCTTCGAGATCACGAGAGACCAGACCCAGCTTCTTGAATATACCATCAACAACCTGCTACAGAACATCGTGGTCGCCCTCCTTCTGGCGAGCGTCATCATATTCCTCTTCATGAGGGACTTCCGCTCTCCTGTGCTGGTGATCCTGACGATGCCGGTGGCGCTGATATTCTCGATGCTCTGCTTCTATGCCATCGGATTGACCCTGAATATTATATCCCTCTCCGGTCTGCTTCTCGGAGTCGGAATGATGACTGACAACACGGTCATCCTTGTCGATAATATAACCGGCCGATGGCAACGTGAAGGGAACCTGCGCTCCGCTGTCCTTGAGGGCACGAAAGAGGTGAGGGGAGCGATGCTCAGCTCCGTGCTGACAACCTGCGCGGTGTTCATTCCGTTGATATTCATGAGCGGCATCGCCGGGGCGATGTTCTACGATCAGGCTATGTCGGTGGCCATCGTGCTGCTGACCTCCTACATCGTGACCATCCTTGTGATTCCGGTCTATTATTACTGGTGGTTCAAGGGTTCGGATGGTTTCCGTCCGAGTCCGCTTTTGGAGAAAATCAACTTTGACGAACCGATCCGCCGCTGGGACGACAAACTTATGGAATGGTTCATCCGGCACAGGCCGGTCGCCTGGGGCCTTCTTGCCGTCTCGACCGTCGGGCTGGTGTTCTGTTTCCTGGAGATGCCGAAATCCCGTCTGCCGGAGATGACCCAGACGGACGCGATAATGAAGATTGACTGGAACGAACACATTTCCATTGAACGTAACACGGAGCGGATCAGGGATTTAGAGAAAAAACTGACCGGAAGCGTGGTGCAGATGACGGCTCTTGTCGGTTCTCAGCAATTCATTCTGAGTCATAGTGGTGACCAAGGAATTTCCGAAGCGTCCATCTACGTCAATTGCAAAGATGCCGGCACATTGAAAAAGGTGCTGGGCGAATTGAAGGATGAGATGGAGAATGAATATCCGGAAGCGGTATATTCATTCGAAGCTTCAGGGAATATCTTCGACATGGTTTTCGCACGGAACGAGGCTCCGCTCGTGGCGCGCCTTCGCCCAGTGAGGAACAGGGAGGTTGAGGTCGAACCGTTGAGGAATATGCTCTCCGAGGTCAGGGAAACGTTGCCTGGAGTGACCGTGGCGGATCCTCCGGTAAAGACTGACGCTCTGTTTGTCGCTGATCCTGACTTGCTTGCGCTTTATGATGTCGGTTATTCGGAACTTGTGTCGATTCTGAGGAACTCGCTCAATGAGAACCGTCTGTTCAACATTGTCCAGGGAACCAGCACTGTTCCGGTCGTGACAGGCTCCAACGCCGTCGGACTTTCGGAGATCCTGCATGGCACTTTCATCGAAAAGAAAAGCCTTGACGGGGAGACATCCCGGATTCCGGTTTCAAATCTTATGCGGCAAACCTTTGCCGAGGATTTGAAAACTTTGGTCGCAGGCCCGGAGGACAATTACTACCCTTTGGCTCTCGATGTTCCGTCGAAGGACGTGAAACATGTGATGGCCGCGGTGAGTGACGTCGTGCGAAAGAATGGTGACTTCGAGGTCGGCTATTCTGGTTCCTGGTTCTCCAACAGCAAGATGATCGATGAGATGATCATCATAATGCTGGTCGCCATAATCCTGCTCTATCTGATTCTGGCCTCCCAGTTCGAGTCTCTGGTCCAGCCGCTGATCATCCTTTCGGAGATTGTCGTGGATGTCTCTGTCGCCTTGCTGGTTCTATGGATTTTCGGGGTCAGCATCAACCTGATGTCGATGATCGGCCTTATTGTCATCACCGGTATTGTCATCAATGACTCCATCCTGAAGATAGACACGATCAACCGGATGCGCAAGGCCGGCGAAAGTCTTGAGCGTGCTGTCATTGATGCGTCCTCGCTTAGGGTGAAGGCTATCATAATGACCTCATTGACAACCATTCTGGCCGTCTGCCCGTTCCTGTCAAGAGGAAGTATGGGAGCTGACCTTCAGTACCCGATGTCCCTGGTGATCATCGCTGGAATGATTGTCGGAACCCTTGTCAGCCTGTTCGTCGTGCCGGCGTTGTATTATTCGATCTACAATGGAAGAAAGAAAAAATAGACTTTCTCCATTTTCGGTCGTTCTGATTATGGTGGCGCTGTCCCTTGTCGGGCTGGCTTCGCTGCCGCGTCTGAACATCCAGTACACACCGATGACGGAAGGCCGTACGGTCTATGTATCTTTTTATTATCCCAACGCCTCTGCGGAAATCATTGAAAGCGAGGCGACATCCAAGATTGAAGGAGTCTTGGCGGGGATACGCGATGTCACAGACATTTCCTCTGTTTCACGTAAAGGTTCAGGCTCCGTTTCTGTCAAGTTCCGCAAAGGCTCGGACATGGACGCGGCGCGCTTCGAGGTCGCCTCGGCGATCAGGAACGTTTACCCAAGCCTTCCTGATGAGGTCTCCTATCCGGGAATATCCTTGTCTGGCGGCGGACGGGTCTCGCGGATATCCTATCTCGTCAAGGGCGGGATCCCTTCCCGGGAGATTTCCAAATATGTCAAGGAACACGTTCTCAGCCATTTGGCCGCCATCCCGGGAGTGGACAAGGTCAATGTGGACGGCGGTGTTCCTTTCCAGTGGGTGATCACGTTCGACGCCGACAAGATCCAGTCCGTAGGAGTCACCGCCGATGAGATCGCATCGGCCTTCAATTCATATTACCGTGAGGAAATCCTCGGAATGACGGAAACCTCTGAAGGATTGATGACGGTGCGTCTTAAAGAAGCCTCGGACAAGGATTTCGGATCGATTCCCGTAGGTAATTTCAAAGGCCGTGTGATTCACATCGGGGACGTTGCCCAGTGGCGCTATGAGGAAGCGGTGCCGTCAAGTTACTATCGTGTCAATGGCTTGAACACCATTACGTTGACGGTAGAGATAGCCTCTACTGCCAATCTGCTGACAGTCGCCTCCGCCGTCAAGGAACGGATGGCAGAACTCCAGAAAGGCTTCCCTTCGGAAATCACCGCCGGCATAGCCTACGATTCCTCTGAATATGTCAGCGAGGAGCTCGGCAAGATCTATGTCCGTACCGCCCTCTGCATCTTGATTCTGTTGATGTTCGTGTTCTTGATCAACAGGTCGTGGCGGTATATGCTGATCATTGTCTTCACTTTGACGGTCAATGTGTTGACCGCCTTGATGATCTACAGTTTGGCAGGTCTTCAGATCCACATCTACACCCTTGCCGGAATCACAGTCTCTCTCGGAATAATCATCGACACCTCGATCGTGATGATCGACCACTACGCCCATTTCAAAGACCGGAAGGCTTTCCCGTCCATCCTTTCGGCCGCGGCCACGACTGTCGGCGCATTGATGATGGTCCTTCTGCTTCCGGAAAAGGAAAAAGCCAACCTCGTGGACTTCATCTGGGTGATTGTCATTAACTTGGGACTGTCGCTGATCATCTCCTACCTGTTCATCCCGTCGCTGATGGAATATATTCCTGTAAGAATGTCGGGTGGCAAGTCTGGGCGTTCCCCAAGGAAGCTCCGCCGGATCCTGCGTTGGAACAGGTTCTACGCTTCCTATATCGGCTGGGGGGTGAGGCATCGTTGGGTGTATGTCCTTTTGTTCATCGTGGCGTTTGGAATCCCGCTCTGTCTGCTCCCTACCCGTCTGTCTGATTATGACAAGGACAAGGCGGACAGGTTCGACAGATTTCTGGACAAGATTGTCACCTGGAAACCTTACGACAGGAACCGTCAGTTGATAGACAAGATAGCCAGTTCCTCCTTCGGTCTGTTTTACAAATCCTTGAACCGCTCCAACTTCTACCGGGAGCCTGAAAAGAAACGTCTGATCATCAATGCCGGCATGCTTGAAGGCTGTACCGTGAACCAGTTGAATGATGTCGTGAGGGCGATGGAGAATTATCTGTCGAAGTTCGATGAGATCTCCGTATTCATCACGTCGATATATTCCTACGACAACGCCGAGATTTCGGTGGAGTTCAAGCCTGAGTATGAGAACTCAGGTTTCCCTTCCGTGCTGAAGTCCGAGGTCACGAGGATGGCGATCAATTTCGGCGGGGCGAACTGGAGGGTCTCCGGAATAGACGACAATAATTTCAACAACAATGTGGTGTCGTCTTCCAAAAGCAACCGCATCTCCCTGAAAGGCTACAACTATCAGGAACTCAGCCGATATGCCGAGAAGCTGATGGCCTATCTCTCCACAAACCGCCGTGTCCAGGGCGCGGAGATCTGGTCGGGAGGTTGGAACGGCCGCCCTTCGATTGAGTTTGTGCTGGATTATGATTTTGGGCGGATGACGCTTGCCGACATCAATCCTTACGCCTACTACAACGCTCTGGGATCCTTACTGTACGAACGGAAGATCGGAACTTCTGAATATGATGGTGGAGCCGTCGATGTTGTCCTCCGTTCCTCGGATCTGGACAGATACGATCTCTGGCACGTTCTTAACTCTCCGATAGATGTCGGTCAGAAGAAAATGACGCTTTCGAGTGTCGGGGGCATCGACAAGCAGCGGACAGGTCTGACAATCAGAAAGAGCAACCAGTCCTACGAGCTTGTTGTATGCTACGACTTCATCGGTAGTTGGGAACTCAGCCGTTCCCTGTCACAGAAGGCGGTCAAGTACATGAACGATGAGGCCCTTCCGATCGGTTTCAAGGCCGAGGTTCCGGGCTGGGGCTGGTTCGACACCGCCAAGCAGCAGTACGCCTGGCTGCTGTTTTTGATTCTTGCGGTGATGTACGTGATGCTTGCGATGACATTCGAGTCGTTCCGTTATCCGCTCGCCGTGATCTTTATGGTTCCGGTCTCTTTCATCGGCCTCTTCCTTGCCTTCGGCCTATCGGACTTCTCCTTCGATCAGGGCGGTTTCGCCGCCTTCGTGATGCTCAGCGGCATAGTCGTCAACGCCGGCATCTACCTCATCACCACCTACCAGTCCCTCCTCAGTGCATCGGTCCCTGAGCCTGTCGAAGGGACCACCTCTGTGACTAAACAAACTCACCGACCAGCCGAAGCGGCCAACATCCGCCTCTACGTCAAAGCCTACTCCCGCAAGATCAACCCGATCACCCTCACCATAGTCTCCACCATCCTCGGCCTCCTCCCGTTCCTCACCGACGGCCCCGAGGAGGTTTTCTGGTTCGACTTCGCCGTCGGCACCATCTCAGGCATGCTCTTCTCCATACTCGCCGTGATATTCATCCTCCCGATCTTCTGCGTTAAGCGCAAATAGGATAGGCCATGCGCTATTTTCGCGATGCTGAGAAGAAAAAATCGCAAGGTTGGATGGTGAAAACAAGGCTCTTTTCTCGGAATTTATACCGTGATTAATGTAATTGCTTGACAGTCTGCACTTTACTAATTCTGATACGTTACAAGTATTTGATTAATGTATTGAAAATAATCTGATTAAACTGTGCGAAATGAGAACGTGAATTTCAATTTGTTTGTAACAAATTAAGGATTAGGAAATTATATTTGCCAAAAGTGAAACTGTTTTCCATTACCATATCAATCCTTTTGCCCGACTTTGCAGTCGGAAATAATACGTTTTATTATGAAAAAGGTTATAGCATTATTATTGGCCATTGCGCTGTCTCCGGTAGTAATGGCTCAGGATCGGAATGTGCGGTTGGATTTGTTCGGGGCCGCCAATGTGGTCGGTGCCTCTTATGACGCAAGGTTCAAAGGGGATTCGGGTTTGGGTTTCGCGGTCGGTGTCGGGTACGGTTTCGGCATCGGGAACTGGTACGAGATTCATGGTGTCGGCGTGCCGGTGGAGATCAACTACCTGGCAGGTAGAGGAAAACATCATTTCGAGATCGGAGCCGGAATGTCCAACGGGGTGTATTTTGACAAGATTACGGAAAGCAAGACGGTGAGCTTGCCTGATGGTTCCACGGGAACTGCTCCGAAGGAAGTGAGAACGACGCAGTGGGGAAATTTCCTTTACGCGAATGTCGGTTACCGTCTTCGCGCGGAGAACGGTCTGGTGTTCCGCTGCGGCTTAAGTCCATCGTACGGAATCGGGAAATATGGCTTGTCCAAGTCCGTTTTCTACCCATACATCAGCTTGGGATATTCCTTCTAAAAAGAATCATACTCTCACCTGGAAGTCATCAAAGAAACTTCTGATTGTTCTTCCAGGTGTGAGAAACTATACGCACGTAAAACGGCATCCAATTGATATCTAAAGAGTTGATGTTTTAGGTGCGAGTATGTTTGCACACCTGTGAGTCAGCGAATTGCTCTTCCAAGTGTGAATATCCTCACGCACCTCGGTGTTACGGCATATTATTGAATGATATGCGGAACCTTGGGGGCACTATATTCAGGTTAATCTTAGAAGCTGTTTTGAATTGTTTGTTTGAAGGTTTAAGAGTGAAAAACTTCAGTTTCGACCGCTTCTTCCAAGGAAGATAGCGGTGCTATCTGACTGAAGAAGCGGGAAGAAAATGAAGATTTTTCACCTCAAAGAACATTTCAAACAATTCAAAACAGCTTCTAAGTGATCACGCTTAAGATGCGGCAGTCAATGTCCGCATCTGTTGTTAGGTTGCAACGTTGTCTGACGGGGGGGGTAAGAAAATCCCCGAGGAACACAAGTCAAAAAAATTTGCAGTCTGAAAGGTTTTGCGTAAATTTACAAGATTTGTTTTTAACAGGTTTCGGAACGACTATGAGAGGCGGAAAGAAAGTGATAATATTCGCTGGCCTTGGTGGGCTGGCGATCGGTGTGTGCGCCATGCTGGCGGTCGGAGGGGCGATGAGCCGCACTTCCACCAATGAGTATTGCATGAGCTGCCACTACCACGAGCAGGCTGACGCGGACTGGAAGAAGTCCGAGCACTACAACAGCGAGAGCGGTGTGGTGACGGATTGCGCCTCCTGCCATCTTCCTCCGAAAGAGAACGGCTACCTTCGGTACTACATGATCAAGGCCAGGATGGGAGCCAAGGATCTGTGGGCCAAGATGACCAAGGATAAGGACGAAATCAATTGGGACTCAAAAAGAACCCTTGAGCACGGATCAAAAATCGTTTACAACGAATCCTGCGAGAAATGTCACGTCAATCTTTTCCCGACCGGAATCACGGATGACGGCATCACTGCTCATCTCTACTATGAGGAGAACGCCAGGAAACTGAATCTCCAGTGCATCAGCTGCCATCTGAACACTGGCCACGACATGCCGGGCTACGAACATAAGAGGCTGGAAGGCAAGGTGATGGACACGGGAGGCGGTGAAAAGTACGACAGCGTGGCTGTGGTGGCTTCATTCGCGAACTTCACGGAAACGGTTCCCGGTACGACAGCCGCGATCAGGATGGTCGCTGTTCCGGGAGGCGAGTTCACGATCGGGAGTCCGGACAACGAGCCGTTCCGCTCGGCGGACGAAGGGCCTCGGAAAAAAGTAAGAATATCTCCGTTCTTCATGGGCGAGGTCGAGGTGACCTGGCATCAGTTCTGGGCTTTTTACAACGAAACAATGTCAGAGGGCAGAACCCCGCCGGAGAAAATCTTCGCCAACAACAACCGTCCGGATGTGGACGCGGTCAGCGGTCCGACCCCACCGTTCGGATTCCCGGACCAGGGCTGGGGAATGGGCGAGAGGCCGGCGATCACGATGACTCACTATGCGGCGGAAACCTTCTGCCAGTGGCTTTCGCTCAAGACGGGACGCAACTACCGCCTTCCGACCGAGGCGGAGTGGGAATATGCCGCCCGTGGCGGCACCCAGACCCCGTACTTCTTCGAGGGAAGTCCGAAGAAATATTCAAAAGAAACTTTCTGGAACAGGCTGTTCGGGGCTGACACCACCTCGATCGCAAGTTATGTGGTCTATTCGGAGGACAGTTTCGGCAAGACACAGGAACCTTCCGAAGTGAGGGCTAACCCGTTCGGGCTTAAGAATATGCTGGGCAACGTCATGGAGTATTGCTCCGACCGTTATGCCGCGGATGCATATTCAAGGATCGCCGACGGCGCGCTTGATCCGAAGGGTCCGGAGAGCGGCGATGAGTTCGTGGTCCGCGGCGGGGCATATTCAGATGACGCCTCGCTTGTCCGCTGCGCCGCCAGAGCCCACACCAAGACTGATGACTGGCTCCGCACTGACCCGCAGAATCCGAAGAGCATCTGGTGGTACTCTGACATCAAGGGTATCGGTTTCAGAGTTGTGTGCGATGTTCCCGATGGAATTTTATAATTAAATAACATAAAGACTATCAATAAAATGAGCAACAAAATGGACAGAAGATCCTTTCTTGGAAAAAGCGCCAAGATCGGTGTAGGTCTGGTAGGCGGCAGCGTCCTGCTGTCCGCCTGCGCAAGTGGTGACAAATCCGGCAAGATGACACCCCTCAGACAGCCGGGCGAGTATTATGTTCCTGAGCTTCCTGACAAGGCCATCGACGGAAAGGAACTTAAGGTCGGCGTGATCGGTTGCGGCGGCCGTGGAAGCGGAGCCGTTGAGGATCTGCTGAATGCCGCCGACGGGATCAAGGTCACGGCCTTGGGCGATGTCTTTGCTGATCGCCTGACCGGCCTTCGCGAAAACCTCAAGACCAAATGGAATCAGGAAGTTCCTGAAGATCACTGCTTCACAGGCTTCGATGCCTACAAGCAGGTCATTGATTCCGGTGTGGACATGGTGATAGTCGCCACTCCGCCGGTCTTCCGTCCGGCTCACTTCCAGTACGCCACCGAGAAGGGCGTTCACTCGTTTCTTGAGAAGCCTATCGCCGTTGATGCGAAAGGTTACCGTCAGATCATGGCGACGGCGAAACAGGCTGAGGCCAAGGGACTTAGCGTGGTGACAGGAACCCAGCGTCACCATCAGAGACCTTACGTGGAGTCTTTCAAGAGGATCCAGGAGGGAATGATCGGTGAGATCACCGGCGGCAACGTCTATTGGAATCAGGGAATGCTTTGGTACAAGGAGCGTCAGCAGGGCTGGAGCGACATGGAGTGGATGATCCGTGACTGGGTCAACTGGAAGTGGCTCTCAGGCGACCACATCGTCGAGCAGCATGTCCACAACATCGATGTGTTCAACTGGATGATCGGTAAGCACCCTATCAAGGCGACCGGTTTCGGCAGCCGTCAGCGCCGCGTCACCGGCGACCAGTACGACAACTTCAGCATTGACTTTGAATATGAGAACGGCGTCCATCTGCACAGTATGTCGCGTCAGATCGACGGTTGCTCGACCAACATCGGCGAATGTGTCCACGGAACGAAGGGCTACTGGAGCTCGGCGGATTTCGCCATCCGTGATCTTCAGGGCAATGTCCTCTGGCAGTTTGACTTCGAGGCGGAGAAGGCTCAGTACAAGCAGACCAATCCGTACGTGCTTGAGCATGTGGATTGGGTGAACCACATCCGTAAGGGTGAGGCTCATGTGGAGGCCGGAGAGTGTGGCGTCTCTTCTCTCTGCGGCGTTATGGGCCGTGAGTCTGCCTACACAGGCAACACCATCACCTGGGACGAGATCAGCGCCGCCGCTCTGGATTACCTTCCGGAGAAGCTTGAACTCGGCAAGATGGACATGAGCAAGTACACTGTCCCGGTCCCGGGAGCTGAAAAGTAATAGGTCACTGAGCTTGCCGAAGTGACCGAAGATTAAAAGGGGATGACCAGAAGTGGATTTTGGTCATCCTCTTTTAATATGTCGGGTCTCCAGCAGCCATTTCCAAGTCAGCAACACATCAATGGTTCCATACTTGTCTGTTATGCTGTTTTCCTCGTCATAAGTGAGAATCAAACGTCTGCGGCAAGACAGATGACCCGGTAACTTGCTGAGAGCCTCTGTCTCACGCTTTCTGGTTTCATCGTCAAGTAAAGAATAGCTGACTTGAATGGCCAGTTCATCTTCCGGGACGTAGAAATCAACTTCATAACCTGTCTTGTAAAAGAACACCCGCTCATTGTCCATGTCATGTCCATAGATGCGGAACAACTGGAGAGCGACAAGATTCTCCAGAAGCATGGTGTCTTTGTCGATGAGGAACAAGCCAAGAATGCCCGTGTCAATGAAATAGTACTTGCAGTTGCTTTCTTTGTCCGCCAGGCTTGTCGCATAGTTTCTGACGCGCATGAGCAGCCATGCGTTTTCGCAATATTCCACATACTTGATGGTTGTCGCGAGGCTGAGTTTACCGCCTACACTTGACAAGAGGTTATTGACGCGGTTATAGGAAATAGGCCGGCACACGCTTTCCGCCATTTTCCTGACAAGGATCCGAATCCCGGCCACATTGGTGATATTGTTCCGCGCGATGATGTCCCCCATGTAGATCTTCTGGTAAACACTGCTGAGATAGTCTCGTTTTGCCGGCATCATGGCTGACGCTGGCAGACCACCGTAATGCAAGTACTCGTCAAAACAACGAACAACCTTTGCTCGTCCTTCGGTTGAGATAATATCATTTTCGTCCCATGGGATTCTGTGTGCGTCAAGATATTCTTCGAAGCTGTAGGGGTAAATCTCTGAGGTCAGGAATCGACCACCTAGTGTGGTGTTGATCTCACCGGAGAGCATCTTTGCATTTGAACCGGTGATGAGTATTGTATAATTGGAGTCGGCCATTCGTCGTGCGAACTTATGCCATCCTTCGATGTTCTGAATCTCATCGAGAAAAAGCATAGGACGTTTGCCATACATTTCCTGATGGCATTCCAGCAGTCGATTGAAATCTTCGGAAGTGAAATTCTCAAGCCGCTCGTCCTCGAAGTTCAGATAGAGGATCTCATCCCATCCATGCCCTTCAGCCAATAGTTGTTGGATTCTGTGATAGAGCATGTAGGACTTCCCGGCTCTCCGTACTCCGACAAGAACATAGCAAGGAAATTTGTCAAGACGAACGTCTCGTGGAAACACCACGTAGCGCTCCACTTCTTCTTGATTGTCACGAAGAATCTGTTTTAATACCAGCTTGTCCATGTTCAATGATTGTTAGAACGCAAATATATCGATTGTTTAATTGGTTTGCAAATAATCCGCTATTTTTATTTAATGAATTAAACAAAAATCACAATCGTGTAATGCGTACAAATCAGTTTGACATAGTTTACCCGAAAGAAGTGATATTTTCAGTTTTTAATTGTATCTTCGCCATATCTGCGAAACAAGTAATTTAACAAGAAATATATGAACAGAAGACATTTTCTTTCGTCAGCGGCGTTCGGATCAGCTGCCTTGGCCGCGGCCTCTATGCTGCCGGGATGTGCCACTGCATTGGACAAGAAGAAGTGCGTGCCACGTCTTGAGCTGAAGCTCTCGTTTCAGGAAGGGATCGCCCCGGGAAAGAATCTGGGCGAGCAGCTGGATTTCATGGAAGACCTGGAGGTGCGTGGTTTCGAGCCGAACGGACGGAATCTTCCTGCCCGCGTCAATGAGATTCGTAACGCCCTCAGCGGACGTGACATCGAGGTCTCTGCCATCTGCGCCGGATTCGACGGCTTCATCCTGGCCGAAGACCCGGCGGTCAAGGCGTCGTTCGACAAATCGATGCGCGAGATCGTGGCCGCTGCAGGTGAACTCGGCTCGGTGGGAGTCATAATGGTCCCGGCTTTCAACGGCCAGACTCCGTGCAGACCCCACACCCTGGACACCCGCAACTACCTCTGCGAGCAGCTCCACGACCTCGGAGAGTTCGCCCTTGAGCACGGCACGACCGTGATTCTTGAGCCATTGAACAGAAGGGAGGCCTTCTATCTCCGTCAGGTTGCCGACGCCGCCGCGATCGCACGCGATTCCGACAGCAAGGGCGTGAAGGTGATGGGTGATTTCTGGCACATGTCCGAGGAGACCTCCGACTACGGCGCGCTGACATCAGCCGGCATCGAGTACCTCCAGCACGTCCACATCGCCAGCCGTGGCCGCAGACTGATGCCTGGAGAGGACGGCGCGAAGGACGACTACAAGTCCGGATTCCGGGCGCTCCAGCACATGGACTACAAGAACTATGTCAGTTTCGAGTGCGGCACTGCCGGAGACCGTGCCAAGACCGTGAGGGAAGCCGTCAAACTCCTGTCGGATCAATGGTATAGTCTGTAATGGTTGTCGCAGGTCATACGTTCTGGCTATTGGCGGCCCTGCTCTATGTCTGTCTTCTGGTGGTCATCTATGTTTTGCGTGACCGCTGGTCGCTGTTCAGGCATCTGGCCGGACGGAAAGCCTGCCTGACCTCGATCTCAATCGTGCTGTTCCTGCTGCTCGTCTTCGGGCTTGTACCGCAGGACGGGGGCAGGGACGGTTTTTTCGGCGTTCTCGGTTTCAGGAATATGAGCCGGTCGTCGATCTTCATCCTCGCGTTGCTTCTTTTGGCGACAAGCGTCACACTGAATACGATCGAGGATATTCATAGATTCAGCAAGCATCGCCTCGGGGTGACCTGCGCCCATCTGGGCCTGTCGGTGATTCTGATCGCCGGACTTTTCGGCTCCGGCGGCACCGTCCGGACGGTTATGATCGCGATGCCGAATGTCCCGGACCATCAAGCGCGGAACGAAGTCACTTATGAATATGTCAAACTCCCTTTCGAGCTGACACTCAGGGATTTCTCTGTTTATGAATATTCTTCCGAGGTCACCTTGACCCTTCCTGACGGCCGCTCATCAGAGATCAAAATCGCTGTGAACCACCCTGCAAAGGTCGGTTCGTGGTGGATTTATCAGTCGGACTACCTGTCGGACACGGAACGAGGAGAGTTCGCAAGCATATTCAAGTGTGTCTGTTCGCCTTTGTCGGAGGTTTTCCGCATTGCATTGTGGCTGCTGCTTGTCTCAGTCGCGGCTATGGTGTTCTTTGCTGGCTTCAAACCGTCTTTTGGAAAGAAAGGACCATTGTCTGTAAAACTACAAGATGGCGCCGCTCCCTTAGGATGTGGAACTTTCAATGAAAAGGAGGAACGGTTATGAGTTGGGATTCGTTTGTCTGGTTCGCCTTGGCAGCGTCGCTGTTCTGGATTTCAGGAGCGATTGTCTCCGTGATTTCCAAACGTAGGCTCCCGGCCGCCGTTCTGACCGGATGCGGCTCTGCCATATTCATGACATTCATTGTCGGGGTCTGGATTTCGCTTGGGCGTCCGCCTCTCCGCACTATGGGGGAGACCCGCCTTTGGTTCAGCCTGTTCCTTTCGCTGATCGGGCTCGTGGTGTATCTTCGTTGGCGTTACCGCTGGGTACTTCCGTTCGGATGCCTGATGGCCGTGATGTTCGCCAGCATCAACATATTCAAGCCAGAGATTCACACTGAAGAACTTATGCCGGCTCTCCGCAGCCCGTGGTTCGTCCCGCACGTCATCGTCTATATGTTCGCCTACGCCGTGATGGGCATCGCCACCATCCTCGCCATCCGTATTCTCTGGCTGACCCGCCGTTCAGCCGCGGGATCCGCTCCGGCCACTGGGTCAACAACTCCTGCCACTGTCGATGCGACCGCAAGTCCCCTGTCACCGTCCCTTCAAGGCGACCTGCGCCTCTGCGACACCCTGGTGCGCATGGGCTGGGGATTCATCACAATGGGCATAGTGATGGGCGCCCTCTGGGCCAAACAGGCCTGGGGTGACTACTGGACCTGGGATCCTAAGGAAACCTGGGCCGCCGCCACCTGGCTCAGCTATCTTCTGTACATGCATCTCCGCCAAGGCTCTGCTTTATCTTCGGTCACTTCGGCGGGCTCAGAGGCCATAGCTCGACAGAACTCGCCAGCCATTGAAGTGGCATCACACTCCAACAAAGCTCTCCATCGCACCCTTTTCCTTCTGATATTCTCCTTCCTTCTCCTCCAGATGTGCTGGTGGGGCGTAAACTACCTCCCCTCAGCCCAAGGCTTCAGCCTGCACACGTATTAGTATTCCTGTTAGTATTCCTGACCTTGAAATATTACTAGTGTGCCTTGGAATGAAATGAGGCCTCCGTTCAGAGGCCTGTAGAAAATACCATGGAGGGCAACATATTGAATATTAATAATTTAATAGATGCTATTCCTCCCTCATCAGGCGTGGAGTAACTCTGTGTTCTGTCTTGATGACAAAGGCTTTGCCCTCCACGAAGGAAAGAGGGTAGTCTATGATGCCAGAATGTGGGCTGAATGAAAATCAGGCATATTCAATCATTCTTGGGGAGAATTTGCTAACTTTGCAAGTTGTAGGTCCTCGAGAGAGATGCAGACCGCGTAAGTAGGAATATTCAAAACATATCAATATGTACAGAACACACACGTGCGGGGAACTCCGCATTGAGAATGTCGGGCAGAAGGTGACCCTCGCCGGTTGGGTGCAGAGGTCCAGGAAGCTCGGCGGAATGACTTTCATTGACTTGCGTGACCGCTACGGCATCACGCAGCTCGTGCTTGAGGCGGACGCAGACGCAGCTTTGGTGGAGACAGCGACCTCTTTGGGCCGTGAATATGTCATCCAGGCCACCGGTGAGGTAGTCGAGCGTCAGAGCAGGAACGCCAGGATGGACACAGGTGACATCGAGATCAAACTTGAGGCGATCAACATCCTCAACAAGTCCGTCACCCCTCCGTTCACGATCGAGGACGAGAGCGACGGCGGCGAGGATCTCCGTGCCAAGTTCCGCTATCTGGATCTGAGAAGGAATCCGCTCCAGAAGGCGCTGGCGTTGAGGCACAAGCTTGCCCACGAGGTGCGCAACTACCTTGATGGCCAGGGATTTATGGAGATTGAGACTCCGTACCTGATCAAGTCCACCCCGGAGGGCGCCCGTGACTTCGTGGTCCCTTCAAGGATGAATCAGGGGCAGTTCTACGCCCTGCCGCAGTCTCCTCAGACCTTCAAGCAGCTCCTGATGGTGGCCGGCTACGACCGCTATTTCCAGATCGTCCGCTGCTTCCGTGACGAGGATTTGCGCGCCGACCGTCAGCCAGAGTTCACCCAGATCGACTGCGAGATGTCCTTCGTTGAGCAGGAGGATGTCCTGAATATGTTCGAGGGAATGATGAGGACGATGTTCAAGAATGTCCTCGGGGTTGATATTCCTAACCCTATGCCTCGTATGAGCTGGTACGACGCAATGGACAAGTACGGTTCTGACAAGCCGGATGTCCGTTTCGGAATGACCATTCACGAGATTACAGACAAGGTGAAAGGCAAAGGCTTCTCCGTTCTTGAGGACGCTGCCTACGTCGGAGCCATCGCGGTTCCGGGCGGCGCTGAATACACCCGCAAGCAGATCGATGAGCTGACCGAGTGGGTCAAGAGACCTCAGGTCGGAGCCAAGGGCTTGATCTACATCAAGCTCAACGCCGACGGCTCCGTCAAGTCCTCGATCGACAAGTTCTACTCACCTGACGAGTTGAAAGTCATCGCCGAGGCCGTTGAGGCCAAGACCGGTGACATCGTGTTCGTGATGTCAGGTGACAGCAACCGCAAGGTGCAGACAATGCTTGGCGTTCTGCGTATCGAGATGGGCAACAGGCTCGGCCTTCGTGACCCTAAGGTCTTCGCGCCGCTTTGGATCGTGGACTTCCCGCTTCTTGAGTGGAGCGAGGAGGACGGACGATTCTACGCGATGCACCACCCGTTCACCGCACCGAAGCCTGAGCACATGAACCTGTTCTACAGCGACAAGAAAGAGGATCTCGAAAGGGTTTGCGCCAATGCCTACGACTTCGTGCTGAACGGCACAGAACTCGGTGGCGGTTCCATCCGAATCCATGATGCGGAGGTTCAGAAGAGAATGTTCGAGGTTCTGGGCATCGGTCCTGAGGAGGCTGAATATAAGTTCGGATTCATCATCCACGCCTTCCAGTACGGTGCTCCGCCTCACGGAGGTCTGGCATTTGGTTTCGACCGTGTCTGCACACTGTTCGCCGGCAAGGAGTCCATCCGTGACTTCATCGCCTTCCCGAAGAACAACCAGGGCCGTGACGTGATGATCGACGCTCCGTCCAAGATCGACCAGACCCAGCTCGACGAGCTCAGTCTGGATCTCCGTCCGCAGCAGGAGAAGTAGTTCCCGTCCTGTCGCCGGGTCTGTCGAAGCGACGTGAGACAAAGCATGAAAGTGTGACCGGATTGTCCTTCGGCCACACTTTCATTTCTATCACACTCGCGCGGTGCACCCCCAAAAGTGTCAACCATTCTCATGGAAGGTCAGGAAGGTCACGCGCAGTGCAAAGATTAATATTAAATTTGTTTGTTTGGTGCGATAATGCCATCTCAAAAATCTCGTTTTGGTGCATAATGTGGTGATTAAATTTGTTTGTTCGGTGCAGAGGAGTTATATTTGTCTTTGAAAAACAGTGATTTATGAAAAGGAAAATATATGATTCCCTTTTGAGATGGAAAAACGAGGAGAAAGGCAAGGTCGCCCTCCTCGTGGAAGGAGCAAGGCGGGTGGGAAAGAGCTTCATAGTGGAGGAGTTCGCCAAGAATGAGTACAAGTCATATATTCTTGTGGACTTCGCGCACATCGGTAAAGCGATGAAGGAAGTTTTTGATGAGTATCTGAATGAAACTGACACATTTCTTATCTTTTTGCAGAATGTCGCTGGTGTCCAGCTGTACGAGAGAGAGTCATTGATTATTTTCGATGAGGTTCAGAAATATCCAATGGCGCGTCAGGCCATCAAGCATCTTGTAGCGGACGGAAGGTATGATTACATAGAGACCGGGTCATTGGTAAGCATCAATGAGAACACCGAGGATATTCTTTTGCCTTCCGAGGAGAGATCTCTTCAAATGTACCCTATGGATTTTGAGGAGTTTTTATGGGCGTTGGGCGATGAGATGACCATGCCGTTCGTCAAGACGTGTTTTGAGAATCGATGTCAGCTTGGCCCGATGCACCGTAAGGCGATGACCCTGTTCCGGCAGTATCTGATTGTCGGAGGAATGCCGCAGGCGGTTAAAGAATTTGTTGAAACGGGGATATTCCGTAAAGTGGACACGGTGAAGCGGGATATTCTGGCATTGTACCGTCGTAGCATTGACAAGCACGTCAATGGGTACACGGAAAAGGTTAAGGCGGTGTGGGATCAGATACCGGGCGAGCTTCAGAAACATGAGAAGAAGTTCCGCCTTGCAAGTTTGGGTGAAGGCGCGAGATACAGAAGCTATGAGTCATCGTTCCTTTGGCTGAAGGACGCTCGTTTTGTGAATATCTGCAATGGTGTTACGGAACCTCAGGTAGGCATGAGACTGAAACGAGATGACCGGACTTTCAAATGTTATATGGGAGACACTGGGCTCCTGATTTCTCACGCGTTCGATGAGAAGACTATCCAAGGCGAGGAGCTGTATCAGAAACTTCTTCTTGGCAAGTTGGAAATCAATGAAGGGATGCTCATGGAAAACATTGTCGCCCAGATGTTTGTTGCAAGCGGTTACTCTTTGTATTTCTATAGCAATTATTCAACGGTCTCTGAGGACAGGATGGAGGTTGACTTCCTTGTAGAAAAGCCGACATTGACAAACGCCCATAACATTTGCCCGGTTGAGGTGAAATCTGGCAAGTATTCCAGCTTCTCATCCTTGTCAAAATTCCGTGAAAAGTTCAAAAAACAACTTCATGTTCCTTACGTAATTTATACCCAGGATTATAAAGAAGAAAACGGATATGTGTTCCTTCCGATCTATATGACACCACTGCTATAGAACTGGCGACAAATCCAAATTATTTTTTAAGGATTACTAAGTGTCAATTTACATATCAATTTTGTATATTTGTAATTGAGGCCTTGGCTGTCACGGAGGTTCTGTGGCCGCAGACAGGGCTTACCGAAGTTCAATCACATAAAGACCTAAGAATATGTTCGCAAAAGAGATCTACATCGCAAGACGCAAGGCTCTGCTGGAGAAGATGGCGCAGACCGCTCCGCAGGGGAAGCGTGGAATAGCCCTGTTCGTGGGCAACGTCGAAGCGGCCGCCCAGTACAAGGACAACGCTTACAAATTCCGTCAGGACTCATCCTGGCTGTACTATTTCGGACTCGACGAGCCACGCTATGCGGCCATCCTGGACCTTGACAGCGGAGAGGAGACCATCTTCGCCGACGATGTGGAGATCGGGGACATCATCTGGATGGGACCTCAGCCATCGGTCGCCTCCAAGGCCGCGGAGGTTGGCGTAAATCATTCAGCATCTTACGGTTCTCTGAACATCGCCGTCACTAAGGCTTTGGCCACAGGCAGGAATATTCATTTCCTTCCTCCGAGCCGCTACTACAACACGATGAAACTCGCCGCCCTTGTGGGAATATCCAATGAGGATGTGGCCCGTGTCGCCCCTATCGACGAGGACGGCGGCAAGCACGCCTCCAAGGAACTCGTGCAGGCTGTCATCTCGATGAGGCTTGTCAAGGAACAGTGCGAGATCGAGCAGATCGACGATGCCGGAGCTCTCGGACAGAGGATGCATACTGTGGCCCGCAACAGCGTCAAGGTCGGGATCATCGAGCAGGAGATTGTCGGCAAGATGGAGGGTGTGACCCTCAGCGAAGGTTGGGGCGTGTCGTTCCCGACAATCCTTACCCAGCATGGTGAGACTCTGCACAATCATCTGCACGACAAGGTCATCGAGCCTGGCAAGCTGATGGTGATCGACGCCGGTGCCGAGAATAATATGCACTACGCCTCTGATTTCACCCGCACCCTGCCGACCAGCGGCAAGTTCACCCAGAAGCAGAGGGACATCTACCAGATTGTCTGCGACTGCAACGAGTTGGCGTTCAAGCTGACAAAACCGGGAGTCGCCTATAGGGACGTTCATCTGGCCGTCGCCAAGCTGATGCTGGAGGATCTCCGCTCGCTGGACATCGTGCGCGGCAATCTGGACAATATGCTTCACGAAGGCATCGCCGGACTGTTCCAGCCTCACGGACTCGGCCACAATATGGGACTTGACGTTCACGACATGGAGGACCTCGGAGAGGATCTCGTGGGTTACGATCCGGATCAGAAACGCTCCACGCAGCTCGGCCTCGGCAGCCTCAGAATGGCACGCCGACTTGTTCCGGGCAATGTCATCACAGATGAGCCTGGAATATACTTCATTCCGGCCCTCATCGAGAAATGGAAGAGCGAGAAGCGCGACAAGGGCTTCGTGAACTATTACAAGCTGGAGCACGATTACCTTGATTTCGGCGGAATCCGTCTGGAGGACGATGTGCTCGTGACAGAGGACGGCGCGCGCCGCACAGGCCCGAACCGTCTCCCGATTCAGCCGGACGATGTCGAGGCCGCTATGGCTTAGGAATATAAATCATAGAATATTAATGAGTGTTTTGGTCATCATCCTTGCCGTGCTGGCAGGAGTGGTCGGCATCATCGGGAGTGTTGTTCCCGCCCTGCCCGGTCCTCCTGTCAGCTGGGTCGGGCTGATGATTCTCTATTTCTGGGGCAAAGGCACGAACGGGGCCGGCGACCCGATGTCGCTGAAATTTCTGCTCGTCTGGCTGGGAATCACTGCGGCCGTGACGATCATCGACTACATTGTGCCGTCCTGGTTCACCAAGGTCACGGGCGGAACTAAAGCCGCTGGCCGGGGAGCTATGGCCGGGATGCTTGTCGGCCTCTTCGTCCCGCCGGTCGGAATCATCCTCGGCACTCTTCTTGGAGCGTTTCTCGCCGAGTTGGTTTTCGCTGACAAGAACGGCTGGGAATCCGCCAAATCCGCCCTCGGAGCCTTTATGGGATTCCTTTGCGGAACCGGCATCAAGTTGATTGCCAGCGGAATGATGATGTATTACATAGTAGTGTATCTTACTTGAATATGGAAGAGAAATATTCACGTTTCCTTGAGGAAGTAGGGAAATTCGTGCCCAAGAACGCACTCTACACCGATGAGATAAGGCGCTTCGCCTGGGGCACCGACGCTGGTTTCTACAGGCTTGTGCCGAAGATTGTCATCCGGTCGTCCAATGAGAAAGAAGTCTCGAAGATCCTTGAGGCGGCATCGAAGTTTGATGTCCCGGTGACTTTTCGTGCCGCCGGAACCAGCCTTTCGGGTCAGGCTGTCAGCGATTCCGTGCTGATCGTGGCGGGAAAGAACTGGGAAAGATACATGGTTTCGGAGGACGCTTCCGAGATAACCCTCGAACCGGGAATCGTAGGGGCGAGGGTGAACGCCATCCTGAAGCCTTATGGTCGGAAATTCGGCCCGGATCCGGCCTCGATCGGAAGCTGTATGGTCGGCGGAATCGTGATGAACAACGCTTCCGGAATGAGCTGCGGAACCCACGCCAACAGCGACAAGGAACTGGAGAGCGTGCGGATGGTCTTTGCTGACGGAACGGTGCTGGACACGGGGGACGAGACCTCCAGAGAGGCTTTCAGGGCCAGCCATCCGGATTTCATCAAAGGAATCGAGGAACTGAGGGACGGAATCCTTGCCGACAAGGAACTCTCCGAACGCATAAGGTACAAATACTCAATAAAGAACGTCACCGGACTCAACATATTCCCTTTCATCAGGTTTGAAGATCCGTTCGACATAATCGCCCATTTGCTGGTCGGCTCCGAGGGTACGCTGGCGTTTATGAGCCAGGTCACGATGAAGACTCTGCCGCTGCCGTCCAAGGAAGCTTCAGCGATGGTCTATTTCGGGACGATAAGGGAGGCTGCCGAGGCCGTTGTGGCGCTCAGAAAAGAAATCAATTCTGCGGTGCTTGATGCCGCTGAACTGCTTGACAAACGGTCGCTTGCGTCAGTAGATGACCCGATGCTTAATGAATATCCCGACAAGGATCTGACCGCTCTCCTGCTTCGCGTCACGGGTGCTGACCATACGGACTTGGATGCCAACATCGGCAAACTCTCCGAGGTTCTGCGCCGTTTTGCCGTACTGAATGACGCGGAGGGCAACTCGTTCATATTCAGTAGCGATCCTGCCATTACGGGGAACTACTGGGCCATCCGTTCGGGAATATTCCCGTCCGTCGGTGGAATGCGCCGCGAGGGGACGACCTGCCTTATCGAGGACATCGCCTTTCACATCGAGGATCTGCCAGACGCGACGGAGGATCTTTCGGCGCTGCTGGACAGGCATGGCTACGACGATTCCTGCATTTACGGCCACGCCCTTGAGGGCAACTTCCATTTCATCATCAACCAGTCGTTTGATTCCGAGGCGGAGGTGAGGCGCTATGAGGCGATGATCCGCGACGTGGCGGAGATGGTGGTCGGGAAATATGACGGCTCCTTGAAGGCCGAGCACGGAACGGGCAGGAATATGGCTCCGTTCGTGAAGTACGAGTGGGGCGAGAAGGCGTTCGGGATAATGAAGCGGGTGAAGGAACTGTTTGACCCTCAAGGGCTTCTGAATCCTGGTGTGATCTTCAACGATGATCCGGAGTGCTTCTTGAAGAATTTCAAGGCGTTGCCGGTGCTGAAACCGTGGGCGGATGACAGCAAGGCTGTCGAGCCTGAGTTGGCGGAGATCTACAAGAAACTGAACAAATGCATCGAGTGCGGATTCTGCGAGGTGAACTGCCTTTCCTGCGGCTTCACGCTTTCGTCCCGGACCAGGATCGCCACGCAACGTGAGATCACCGCCCTGCGGGAGTTGCCGGATCCGACCGCCTCGGAACAGACTCGTCTGCGGACGCTTGAGAAGGAATATTCCTACACGGGGGAGCAGACTTGCGCCGGTGACGGCCTCTGCTCAACCTCGTGTCCGATGGGCATCAATGTCGCCGACCTGACTCATCAGCTGAGGAGGGTGAATATGCCCGCGGGCTCTTTCGGCCACGGTTTATGGAACTTCGTCGCCGGTCATTACGCCGGAGTCAAGAGTGGCCTTCGCGGCGCTTTGAGGATGGCCACGGCCGGCGAGACCGTGCTTGGTGACCTTGCCATGAGCGGCCTATGCCGCTGGCTGCACAACGCCATACGTATTCCGCTTTGGACTCCTGCCACCCCTGAGGCCTACAATATTCCTAAATCGCTCAGGGCTTTGGTAAGTTCCGCAGTCGTTTCGACAAGCAAGGTAGTCTATTTCCCGAGCTGCATCAACCAGATGATGGGCCTTCCGAAGCATCACCACGCCGTGGACAAGCCTCTTGTCGAGGAGATGGTGTCGCTGTTGGGCAAAGCAGGCTACGAGGTCATATTCCCGGAGAATATGTCGTCCCTTTGTTGCGGTACGATCTGGGAAAGCAAGGGTATGCCGGAGATCGCCGACAGGAAGACAGCCGAACTGGAGGAGGCTCTTTGGCAGGCCAGTGAGCAAGGCCGCTACCCTGTCCTTTGCGACCAAAGCCCCTGCCTTCATCGTATGGAGCACAAGATCAAGAAGATGCGGCTCTACGAACCGTCTGAATTCATCCTTGGTTTCCTGACCGACAGGCTGGACTTCCACCAGACCGGCACCCCGGTAGCCATTCATCTCACCTGCTCGATGCGTCTGATGCACAAGACCGGCAAGATGCTTGAACTTGCCCGCATGTGCTCCACCAACGTGATTGTTCCAGAAGGCGTAGGCTGCTGCGGTTTCGCCGGCGACAAAGGAATGACCCACCCGGAACTCAACAAGTACGCCCTTCGCAAGCTAAAAGCCCAGGTCAAAGGCGTCCCGGTCGGCTACTCCAACAGCCGCACTTGCGAGATCGGCCTTGCCACCAACTCCGGCATCCCGTACGTCTCCATCGCCTACCTCGTCAACCGCTGCACCACCGCCAAGAGTGTGTAACGGATCAGTGGACAATCTTGACATCTGACACAGAAACTCCTTTTTGTACACCGAGCGATCATCTCGGTCGCATACAATCACCTTTTCGGTCGCAGAGCAGTCACCTCGGCTGTCACTGAGCGATCAACCTCTTCGGTCGCAGAGCGATCACCTCGGCGTTCACTGAGCGATCAACCTTTTCGGTCGCTGAGCAGTCACCTCGGCGTTCACTGAGCCTGTCGAAGTGATCTTTCCATGTGTGCCGTAACCGTTATGGATAGTGTAAAGTATTGGGTAATAATGGATAACGCTGCTGCCTTTAGTCGGTTTCTGCCAAAGAGGAGTTGCTGTCTGATTTATTAAGAATATCTTACCTGTCACTCACTCTGTATCAATTGGTGGTGCTTAATGCGCTGGTTTTCAGAAATATAGCTATTGCTCTTCCGATTGATCTCACCGAAGGAAAGTGGTCAAGATATTCATCAGCAACCATTTACTCTTCACGGCTACAGAATCGAAGAATATTCAGTATCTTTGCCCCTATGGAAGTACGTGCGAAAAAGGCGCTCGGCCAGCATTTTCTGACTGACCAGAGTATTGCGAAGAACATTGTCGGGGCTCTTGAGGGGCATCAGGCGTTGGAGGTCGGCCCTGGAATGGGAGTCCTGACCCAGTACCTGCTGCCACGTCCGGAACTGGCGTTGAAAGTCATTGAGATTGACGGCGAGTCTGTTGTCTATCTGAAGAAGCATTTCCCGAAATTGGGTGACAGCCTGATTGAGGGTGACTTCCTTAAGATGGATCTTGACGGAATATTCGAGGGAGAATATTCAGTGATCGGGAACTTCCCTTATAATATCTCCTCGCAGATATTCTTCAAGATTCTTGAGCATCGCGACCGTGTCCCGGAGGTGGTCTGTATGATCCAGAAGGAGGTCGCAGAGCGCATCGCCGAGAAGCCCGGCACCAAAACATACGGCATCCTGTCGGTCTTTCTTCAGGCATGGTATGACATTGAATATCTTTTCACTGTGGGTTCAGGAGCGTTCAACCCTCCACCTAAGGTCCAGTCCGCCGTGATCCGCCTGACCCGCAATTCTCGCACATCCCTCGGTTGCGATGAAAAGCTTTTCCGCACGGTAGTGAAGACCGCCTTCGGCCAGCGCCGCAAGACGCTACGCAACTCCCTCAAGCCGTTGATCAGACCGGATCTCCTGTCCGACCCAGTCTTCGGTCTCCGCCCCGAGCGCCTGAGTGTGGATGATTTCATAGCCTTGACCCACAAGCTTCAGAATAGCTGACCCTTGCCGGTTGAGGTTCCCGATGACAGCCCGCCTGCTGACCTGCTGCTACTCGACTGCTACCCGTCTATTGCCTGTCTGTTTGTTGCACACGGCGACTGTCCGTATATTACCCGTCTGTTACCCGTCTATTGCCCTGCTGCTACCCGACTGCTACCTACCTGTTGCCTTTTGTGCTGTTTTTGTCGAGATTTTCAACAAGATTCTTGGAAAGCAAGAAAAATTTGTATCTTTGTAGTCCAAATAGCGACGAAAGGTTTGACAACCGTTCGGCCAGAACATCCGGAGAGGTGGGAGAGTGGCTGAATCCACAGGTTTGCTAAACCTGCATACGGGTAACCGTATCACGAGTTCGAATCTCGTTCTCTCCGCAAAAAAGGTCCTGCAGAAATTTCTGCGGGACCTTTTTGGGTCACTGAGCCTGTCGAAGTGACCAGCCTGTATATCGAATTGTGGACTTTATTATGTTTATTATCAAATGATCAGCTATCTGTCTTTGGTGGGTTCACACTAAGGCTGATGTGTTATCTGCTTGATTAAAAGCATGTTGTATGCCACCGGCTGATACATAAGAGGTGATGGAGAATGACACTCCTACGGGAACTGTCGCAAATCAACTGAGGGGTGAAAGGTAATGAGGCTGACTCAAAAGCCACGAGAATCGGAGCGAAGCGACCGAAGGGGGTCGGGGAATTCTTTCCCCGTGCCCCTCTGGGGCTGTCCCGTAGGGACTGGGGGTTGAAGGTTTAGGCGGCCTATCAGTTTGTCAGAAGACAAACTGATAGGCCGCCGCTTTCCCCAAAGCGACGGCCTGTTGTATATAAAACGAACTTAACAAATAGACAACAAAAAGAACTTTTGTCTGTCCAAGGACAAAGGTATCAAGATTTATCGAATATCCAAAACTTTTTCGTAATTTTTTAAAACGATTTTTGCGTCAATTGTTCATGAAAGCACCGTTGTTTGCTTACAGATTGATGCAAAATGCCGCTTCGAGACACTTCTGAGGGGGATTCTGTGCAAGATGATCCGGCGATGTTCCGTCTGGACCGCACCATTGGTGGCGGCAAGATTTAAAAGGTTTTTACCCGTTCCTGTACTCACTTGGTGTCATTCCTGTGTGTGCCTTGAAGAACTTGTAGAACACGGACGGATTCGGGAAATGCAGTTTGAAAACGATCTCCTTAATGCTGTCGTCGGTGTACTTGAGCATATTCTTGGCCTCCAGAATCACGAACGAGTCGATCCAGTCCGGCGCCGACCGTCCGCTTACCTGCTTGATAAGCTTGGAAAGGTATTTGGGTGTCAGGCCAAGATGGCTCGCATAGAAGGCCATGTTCCTTTCTGAGGTGTGATGCTCGGTGACGAGCGCCATGAAATGCTCGAAAATCAGTTTTACTCTCGTGTTGACCGCCGCTCCAGGCAACTCGGGGGTTCTGGCCGCACTCTTCTCCATTAGTCCTCCGAGAACATAGAACAGCGAAGCTATCAAAGAACCGACCGCCTCCCTTTTGTTCGGCACATCCGAGGACAGGATTACCCCTATAAGATCCAAATATTTGGAACAGAATGCGATGTTCCTGTCGTCAAGCTGAATGCATGGTTCCGTCAGCAATTTCAGCCGATCGTCGAAAATTTTCTTAAAGTCGAAACTTATGCTGGAAAGATACTCCTTGGAGATCGCCACGACAATGAACTCGAATCCGTTGTCGCCTTCATTGCCCAGCCTATTTATCTTTATGATGTTCCCCGGGGTGCCGATGAACAGCGTACCCTTGACCACTTTGTAAGACCGAAGGTTGATCTCCACGTTCAACTCTCCCGATTTGCAGAAAATAGCGATGTACGCATCGCTGCGGCAAGGATATTTCAGAAATTGAAGGTTGTCGCTATACTTCACGTCCATGATGAAGAAATCGTCTTCAAGCTGGATCTCGTTCTGGACAGGAACGAGTTTCCTGATCTGTTTAAGACCTATGTTCAATAACGAATCTGGCATTCCATAAAATGTTTTTAGCGTCTGGCGGCAAAATTAGGAAATATTCTTGTCATTGCAAAATTTCGCAATATTCTACCTTTTGACAATTATAGAGTCCAATCGTTCATTCTAATGGTATAATTTGGCAGTCAATTTGTAGTGAAGCCTATCGCTTGTAAGAAGAACAAAAAATTTATGAATATGAACAAGTACATTGTCAAAATCTCAACATTGGTCGCTATGGCTCTTGTGCCAGTTGCGATGAATGCCCAGCAGACGTTGACGCTGGAGCAGTGCCGCGAAATGGCAATCGAGAACAACAAGACCTTGAAACAGGCCGAGACCAAGATTGAAATGGCAGGCTATGACCGTAAGATAGCGTTCGCGAATTATCTCCCGAATATCTCGGCGACAGGCGCGTACATCTATAACGCCAATGACATCGCCCTTGTCAGCGACGCCACCTCGCAGAAGCTCCAGAATATGGGAACGCTCATACATTCCCAGACTCAAGGTTTCGCCCAGGAACTGATGACCGCTATAAAATCCAATCCGGCGGCCGCTCTTGAATATGCCAACAGCCCTATGTGGCAGACGGTTCTCGGAGCGCTTTCGCAGACGGATATGTCACAGACAATCAACGCCCTTGGCAAGGAGATCGATGACGCTTTCCATCCGGATATGCAAAACATTTTCGCAGGTGCCGTGACAGTTCAGCAACCGGTGTTTGTGGGAGGCAAGATCATAGCTGCCAACAAGATTGCCAAATTGGCGGAAGAGCTGTCAAAGACCCAGTACGACCAGCAGTACCAGCAGGTTATAGTTGATGTTGATCAGGCATATTGGCAGATTGTTTCCATCGCGAACAAGAAGAAGCTTGCCGACGCCTACGCCGACCTTCTTCACAAGATGGAGCATGACGTGGATCTTTCAGTCAAGGAAGGCGTGGCCACGGAGTCTGACGCTCTCCAGATAAAGGTGAAAGCCAACGAGGCGGACATGCTCAAAACCAAGTCAGACAATGGCTTGACTCTTGCCAAAATGCTTCTCTGCAAGCAGATAGGTCTTGATCTCAGCACTGAGATCGTACTTGCTGACGAAACCCTCTCCGACATTCCTGTCCCTCAGATGGGTGCCGCAAAGGATCTCGAACAGATCTATGCCGACAGGCCGGAGACAAAGAGCCTTGAACTCGCGTCTCAGATCTATGACGGAAAAGTCAGGGTGGCAAGAGCCGACATGATGCCGAAAATAGCTTTGATGGCTTCGTATTCGGTGACCAATCCTAATATTAAGAATGGATTCCAGAAGGACTGGGGTGGATTCTTCAATGCCGGCGTGATGGTGAACATTCCGATCTTCCACGGATTCGAAGCCATGAGCAAGACCCGCAAGGCAAAGGCCGAGGCCACTCTCTACAGAACCCAGCTTGAAGATGCCAAGAACCTCATCAACCTGCAGGTCACCCAGTTGCGCAAGCAGGAAGGCGAGGCGTTCGAGAAGCTCACGATGGCTCAGAACAACCTGTCCAGCGCTGAGGAGAATCTCCGCACCGCGACTGTCGGCTTCGAGGAAGGCGTGATCGAGACCAACACGGCTCTCGCCGCCCAGACCGCTTGGCTGAAGGCTCATTCTGAATATATCGACGCGGGGATCGAGCTCCAGATGCTCGCCGCCAACCTGAACAAGGCGGAAGGCAACAACCATGCTCAGGCAAGATAATCAACGGATAATGATAAAAATTTAAGAATATTATGGAAAAGGAAAAGAAAAGCTACAATCTTGTGATTGGCATTGTGGCGCTGATCGTAATCATCCTTCTGATCGCCGTCATCGGCTATTTCGTCTCTAAACCAAAGCCTCTGATGATTCAGGGCGAGGCAGAGGCCAGTGAGTATCGTGTGTCCGGCAAGGTTCCGGGCAGGATCGAGGAACTTTACGTCAAGGAAGGCCAGATGGTCCACAAGGGAGACACCGTCGCCCTCATCGACTCTCCTGAGGTACGTGCCAAGCTGGCGCAGGCCAACGCCATCAAGGCGGTTGCCAGCTCACAGAGCAGAAAGGCTCAGAACGGAGCCCGCAAGGAGCAGATCGCCGGAGCCTATGAGCTTTATCAGCAGGCTCTTGTGCAGGAAGACGTGATGAAGAAGTCTTTCGACAGGATCCAGAAGCTCTATGACCAGAAAGTCATCGCGGCTCAGAAATACGACGAGGTAAAGGCCAAGTACGATGCCTCCGTCGCTCAGACTAAGGCTGCCAAGAGTCAGTATGACATGGCTGTCAACGGAGCGCGCGAGGAGGACAAGGCTGCGGCCAAGGCTCTCGTCGATCAGGCTAACGGCGCGTTGATGGAGGTGGAGTCTTATCTGAGCGAGCTGTACCTTACGGCTCCTGCTGACGGAATCATCTCGGCTCTTTTCCCTAAGGTCGGCGAGCTTGTCGGTCAGGGAGCGCCTGTCGCCAGCGTTACTGACCTGAATGATGTATGGTTCACTTTCAATGTGCGTGAGGACTACCTCCACGGCATGAAGCAGGGCGACAAGATCACGGTGATCATCCCGGCCCTTGACGGCAAGGAGGTTCCGGCCACCATCAACTATGTGGCTGTCCGTGAGTCCTACGCCACGTGGAAGGCCACCAAGGAAACTGGTATGTACGATGCCAAGACCTTTGAGGTCAGGGCCGTTCCGGATGTGACGGTGGACGGCATTCGTCCAGGTATGTCCGCAATCGTTAAGTAAGGACTATCATCATGACTAATTGGCAGAGAATAATTGCGGTGGCCCGCCGCGAGCTCAGGATCATCAGGCAGCGTCCGATCTATCTTCTGGGTTCGGTAGGCGTGATAGCCTTCTGCGCCATATTCTTCCTGACATTTCTGAAGGACGGTCTGCCGAGTGATGTTCCGATCGGTCTTGTGGACTACGACTACTCGTCAACCTCAAGGAATTTCTGCCAGCAGCTGGATGCCACCCAGTTGGGAAAGGTTGTCCACTACGATTCGTTCGCGGCTGCCAGAGAAGACATGAACAGAGGCAAGATCGCGGCTGTCTGTGTCGTTCCTGTGGGGATGAACGATGACATCCAGGCGAACCGTCAGCCGAAGATCACGTTCTACGTCAACGGCTTGTACTTCGTCAGCGGGGCGCTTGCGTGGAAGGATCTTCTCCAGATGGTCAATCTGACCAACGGAGCCGTGCAGAGGCAGGCCTTCAGGGCAAGAGGCTACAACGACAGCCAGATCATGGGCATGATCCGTCCTGTGGACGTGGATGTCCATCAGATCGGCAACGTCGGCACCAACTACAACTACTACCTCAGCAGCGTCCTGCTGCCAGGTGTGCTGGAGATGATCGTGATAATCGTCCTGATATATTCATTGGGAGCGGAGCTTAAGTATGGTACCTCCAGGCATCTGCTGCAGACCTCCGGCAACTCGATCGTGACCGCCCTCGCCGGCAAGCTTCTGGTGTGGACGCTGACATTCTCGGCGATCGGGCTGATACTGATCCTGCTGCTCTTCCATAGGCTGCATTTTCCGTTGGCGGGATCCATCTGGAACATGTTTTTGGGCATATTCCTTATGATCTTCGCCAGTGAGGCGATCGCCATATTCATCCTTGAGATGCTTCCTGTGCCGAGGTTGGCGTTGAGTATCGGCGCTCTTTACAGCGTGCTTGGATTCTCCCTCTCGGGCTTCACGCTTCCGATAGAGGCCATGCCGCCTTACATCCAGGGACTTGCGGCGGCGTTCCCGTTGCGTCATTATTATCTGTTCTATGTCCAGGAGGCCATATTCGGAGCCGGATTCGCCGGATGGTGGAAGCAGGTGATCTACTTGCTGATCTTCATTCTGTTGCCGCTCATAGGTCTTGTGCGACTCAAGAAGGCCTACATTCATCAGAACTTCCCTAAAGACTAAGTGACATGAAAAATACATACGCAAAAACATGGATCAAGGACTTCTGGGGCATATTCTGTCATGAGCTTCGACAGATTTTCTCAGACAGCGGCGTGCTGCTGATCTTCCTTGTCGCCGGACTTGTCTATCCGCTGCTTTACAATGTCGTTTACCTGAACGGTATTCTTTCTGAGACTCCCGTTGCCATTGTTGACAATTGCGACAGCCCGGACAGCCACCGCTTCATCAGGGAGATCGACGCCACCCGAGAGGTCGAGGTCGCGGCGAAATGTATGAATATGGCCGAGGCGGAAAAGATGATGCAGGAACGCAAGGTCAACGGTATCATCTATTTCCCTTCCGACTTCACGGAGAAACTGGCTCGAAACGAAACCTCCACATTCTCCGTCTATGCGGACATGAGCAGCTTCCTCTACTACAAGAACGCTCTCATGGCCACCAACTTCGTGATGCTTCATGAGATCGGTCAGATCCAGATGCAGAGGTTCTCGTCCCTCGGGATGACGGAACAGGCCGCGTCACAGACTGTCAAGCCGCTCGGCTACGAGGACAATAATCCCTACAACAGGGCCTTCAACTACAGTTTCTTCCTGATCTCGGCCATCCTGATGATCATCATCCAGCAGACGCTTTTCTACGGAATGTCACTGCTGGTAGGAACCGCAAGGGAGAGGAACCGCAGTTTCGCATCGCTTCCTGACAGACTTGAAGGTCACGGTGTCGGGCGTGTGGTCATGGGACGTGGGGGCGCCTACTGGCTGCTGTACATTGCCGTGGGTATGTACATAGCCTTCATCGTCCCCGCAATATTCGGAATCCCTCAAAGAGGTGAGTTCAAGGATGTCCTTGCGATGCTGGTCTTCTTCATCACTGACTGTGTGTTCTTCAGCATGGTCTGGAGCACGCTGATCACGAGGAGGGAGTCCGTGTTCATCCTCTTTCTGGCGATGTCGCCTGTGGCTTTGTTCCTGACCGGTTGCTCATGGCCGACATTCGCGTTCCCGGGCTTCTGGAAGGTGTTCTCCTACATATTCCCGTCCACTTTCGGCGCGCAGGGTTTCATCAACCTCAGCACTGCCGGTGGCGAGATGGGAGCGGCTGACGTGCAGATGAAGGCCATGATCATCCAGACGGTCATCTATTTCTTCCTTGCATGCGTGGCCGTCTATGCCGAGAACTGGGTACTGCGTCACAAGGAGCAGATCCGTCAGAGGAGTGAGCGGCTCGCCAAGCGTGTGGGCATCGACAGCGCCGAGGACGCTAAGATCATCGCCGGAGAATAGAACCATCCTGTTGACCTATAAAAGAAGAGGCTGACTCCAAAATGTCAGCCTCTTGCTTTTGGTGCTTAGGCTAAAGCGGACATATACTGCCGTAGGCGGCTTTGGCTCCCGAAGAGGGAGGTCGTGAGCGATTAATGAAGGTCCAGTGGACCTTCATAGCGAGCAGCACGAAGTGGGGAGGACCGCCGGAGGCAGTATATGTCCGCTTTAACTACTCCCCTACGTGGAACGCCACGCGGAGTTCCTCGATCTCCTCGTCGGTGATCGGGTTCAGCTTGCCCAAAGGAGCGGCGAGGATCAGCGAGCGGGCGCTGAAATCTGCCACCTCAAGACGGTCGAACGTGTTGATGAGCTGGTCACCGGTCACGACGACGGAATCGTTTTCCAGCATCACGAACGGTCTCTGTTTGAACTCATCGGCGAGTTCTGTCAGATGCTCGTTGTACTGGCTCCCGAACGGGAATGTCGGGATGTCCTGAAGGAATATCCAGCTCTCCGGGATTGTTCGCACGTCGAATTTCACTCCGGTCGTGCAGAATCCCATCAGGGCAGGGGACTGGGTCAGGATGATTGAGTTGACCTTCGGGTTGCGGCGGTAGATCTCGTAATGAAGTGCCACAGAGCGGCTTGCGTTCTTCCCGGCCTCTACCATTCCGTCTTTGATCTGTACGATGTCTTCCGGCTCGAGATCCCAACGCTGCATGCTGGACGGAGTGATGAGGAAATCATTGCCTCTCCAGCGCACGGATGCCGTACCGTAGGAACTGCACATAAGCCCTTGTGAGCAGGCTCTGCGGACAATTTTGCAGATCTCCGCGCGGATCGCCCTCTCATCTGAAGGGTGCGTTACGTTCATAAAGTGTTGGAACGGAACGTTCACGGCTTTCTCGTGCTGGAGGATCTGATCCTCGCTGAGGTATTTAGGCTCTCCCAAAGTCTTGGCGTTCAGGATTGTGCGAGCGCAGAGCTCCAGGGTCTCAAACCTCTGGTAAGCATCAGCGATGTCCTCACCGGCAACCACGACACCGTGGTTCTCCATGATGACGGCCTTGTAGTCCGGGTTCTTCTTGAATTCTGCCACAATTTTCTTTCCCAGAAGCTCGCTTCCAGGGAGGGCATATTCAGCGAATCCGACAGGGCCGCAGGTCGCGCGCGCCTGAGGGATGATGCTCGTGTCCGGAACCTGGTGAACCATACTGAAGGTGACCAGTCCAGGAGGGTGGGCGTGGATCACTGAATGAATATGCGGGTTCATCTTGTAGATGGCCTTGTGGAAAGGGTACTCGGATGAAGGTCTGTGAGGTCCGATGATGGTTCCGTCAGCCTTCACGCACATGATGTCCGCCGGAGTCAGCGAACCTTTGTCAATCGCCGCCGGGGTGATCCACATATCTCCGTTCTCGTCCATGATGGACAGGTTTCCGCCGGAGGTGGTGGTCATCTCGCTGCGATAAATCCTGCCGATGATGATAGCGATCTGCTCGGCCGGATGCATCAGATTTACGTCAAGTTGTTTCATGATATTAATGAATTACATTGGAAGCCGCTTTACTTTGCCTGAAGTCAAGGTCGCTTCCCGGATTTACAATTATGCCAGCATGACCTGCCCTCCCGTCACAGGGATGGCCTGTCCGGTCTCTCCGGTCTGGTCGATGGCGTAGAGGATGGCCTTGCAGACATCCACTGGGTTGCAGCCCTTGCGCATAGGCACCTGGGCGAGATAGTAGTCCTTGACATCCTGCACGGTCTTCGCTCCCGGAACCTTGCCGGCGTTGAGGTACTGGATGAACAGGCCGTTCTCCGGATTGCTCCACAGAGGACCATCGTAGTAGTTGCCAGGGCAGATGCTGTTGACTTTCACCCTGTAAGGGGCGAGCTCAAGCGCGAAGGACTGGGTCAGGCCTATTCCACCGAACTTGCCGCCGGCGTAGGCGAAGTTCGCCTTGCTGCCGCGCAGGCCGCTCTTGCTGTTGACCTGGATGATGTCGGCGAAATATTCAGGATCATATTTCGTCTCGATTTTCATTATGTGCGAGGCGACCTTGGCGCAGAAGAAATAGGCTTCGTAGTTGATCTTGGTGACGAACTCGAAGTTCTCCGGAGTCATCACGTCCAATCCGCCGGCGCGGACAACCCCGGCGTTGCTGACGAACGCGTCAAGCGCGCCGAAGTTCAGAATTGTCTCCTTCATCAGGTTCCGGAGGCTCGCCATGTCCGCGACATTTGTCTTTACGAATATGGCCTTGTTGGCTCCAGCCTTCTCGTTGAAGCTGGCGGCGGTCTTCTCGCCGGTCGCCTCGTTGAGGTCGGCCACCACGATGTTGGCTCCCTGCGCCATCAGCTCACGGGCGATGCCCTCTCCGAATCCCTGGGCGGCTCCGGTCACGATGATCGTGCGGCCTTCCACACGGCCTTTGGATGCACTGGAGGCCACCTTGCGGCGGTAATTCTCCACCTCCCAGTTGTCGATGAAGTCGATCCAAGCCCGCTCCATCGGATGCTCTCCGCCGAAGCTCTGCGCATAGAACGCTACCTTCATCGCGTCCGTGAACACATCGGTGATGATCTGTGCGTTCCTGGAGCGGTCTCCCACGGCGATGAGTCCGATTCCTTTGATGAGCAGTACCTTAGGCGTGTAGCCTTTCCCGCTTACGAAAGCCTCGATTTCCTCCTCGGCCTGCTTTAAAATCTCTTCATCTGACTCGGCTTCAATGAATATGTACGAGCTCTTGCAGTACACGATGATGTCCGGGGTGAACGGCTTGGCAATCTTGTCGAAACCGGATTTTCCGGGACAATCAGTCACTGAGCCTGTCGAAGTGACTGAACAACCATCAATGAAGAAGTCCACGAGGGCGTTTTTGGTGACTTTCAAGGTCTTGAAGCCCCTTCCGGAGCGCGAGAGCATCTGCCTGATCGCCGGAACGACATCCGTAACAGTCTCCGAGACATCCGTGTCACCCTCCGGAAGAGCGGCGACCTTGGCCTCAAGTTTTCCAAGGACTTCTGAATATATTCCCTCAATCTCAGCGGTGGTGTCCCCACCCACGAATATTCCGTGATTCTGAAGGAATATCACCTGGGGTTCCTTGCCTTTCTCAGCCTTGTAGGCCTTTATCCGGTCATAGACCTTCTTGAAAAGCGTGTAGCCCGGGTCGGTATATTCAATGTAAAGGGCATCTGGGAATATCTCCTTGCACGCGGCCTCGGCGTTCACCGAGCACATCAGGCCGTTGACAAGGGTAGGGTGGAGGTGAACCACGAAGGCGAATCCCATGCAGTTGTGCAGGGATGTCTCCACTGAAGGCCTTCTGTCCTTTGTTATACAGGCCACGGAGAGGTCGTTCTTGACCTGTTCCTCACGTATCGCCGTGTCCTCATTGTAAGCCTTTTCGCCCATCTCGTTCAGAAGGGCTCTGTCAAGGACGGCAAACCCGTCCTCTGTTATCGTTGCGAGGGCGTGGCCGCTGGCCTTCACCCAAAGTCTGTTCTCATCCTTGTAGGAAGTGTTGCCACCTCCGGCGATCACGAACCTGGAGTCCTGTCCGAACTTCCGGGAAATCGCGATAAGGTCTTCAATCTGTTTCATATTCGTGTGTCAATTATGTGTTCTGTTCGCTGAGCTGACATATTCCTAAATGGCTAATGTCTTGCGGATCAGCTCGTCTCCCGCTTCGATGGAGTTCAGCCCAGCCTGGTGTGCGGCCACCGCGCAGGCTCCTCTGTAGTTGGTCTCGCGCAGTTTTTCGCTGAGCCCTTCGGCGTTGTCGCGGGTGCGCAGACGGATCGGCTCCAGCGCCGGGGTGTTGTGCTCCGAGCCGAAAGTGACGATGAATCCCTCGTCCTGGAGGTAGCCTGAATATTCCTCAAGCACGGCGGTCGTGTTGCGGGTCGTGATGAATTCCACGGACTTGATCCCGCGCTTTTTCAGCGTGTCGGCGGCCTTCTGGAGATCGCCCTCGAAGTTGGTGAAGTTGCCCTTTGCATCGTCCGCGAGGAACGGGTAGGTAGGGATTCCGCCGGCGGCCTTGATGATTTGGCAGACTGTCTCCATCGGCAGGAACGCCTTAGGATCCTCAGGCACGAACGCCGCGCCTCCGGCCTTGAGCAGTTTGCTTCTGATCTCGTTTTCCACAGCCGCCTCGTTGTCCGGTGCGGATTTCAGTGGCTGCCCGCCGAAGATCCTCTCGTAGAGGGCGAGCCTGTCCTGGATTTTGTCGGCTTTGGCGTCAACCGCCATCCTGAGAGCCTTCGCAAGGTGACGCTCACGCACCGATCCTCTGGTCAGTTCCTTGACAATATATTTGAAATCAACGTTGAATCCGGCCTTGACCTCATCCAGATGGGCGTTCAGTTTGGCGCACATCCTTTCAACCTGGGCGTTGGACTCAGCCCGTACATCGGCGAGCATCTGAGCCTCTTTGCCGCTGAGTATCACCGGATAGGCCAGTCCCTTTCCGCTCAGGTAGGTGCGTCCCGGGTTGTTCGGGTCGTTCACTCTTAATCCGGCGGCCTGGTCCTCGCTGTTCAGAGAGATGAACTCGATGTTGAACATCGGGTAGAGATGCCTTGCGGCGCATTCGTCATTCCACTCCCTGTAGCCGTCGAGGCTGTAGAAGTCATTGATCCCCACAACTTCGACACCTTCGGCGGCGGCCATCTCAAGGGCTTGTCTCACGGCTTTGAAGGCGCTGAAGGAGTACGGTGTGTGCAGATGGGCGTTAACGTCGATTATCGTTTTCATATTCATGAATATTCTTTGCTCAAAGTTAGTAATAATCTTATAAAGGTCATTCTGCAATGCGGATTTTTGAAGCCGTTCGGTCAAATTTGAAATTAATTTGCTAAATTTGTGGAATATGCCACGAAATATTTTCGATAACATAAAACATCTTACAAATGGAAAAGAAACAACAAGGTAACATTTTCGCTATTGTGATCATGTTCTTCCTGTTCGCGATGATCTCATTCGTGACGGGATTCCAGAATCCGTTCGGAGTCATCGTGAAGCAGCAGTTCGCCGCTTCGAACTTTATGTCCCAGCTGGGCAACGCCGCCAACTTCATCGCTTATGCGTTTATGGGCCTGCCTGCCGGTATGATCCTGTCCAAGAAGGGCTACAAGTTCACCGCCCTCGCGGCCGTGACCGTAGGATTTGTCGGAGTCGGCATCACATTCCTTTCAGGAATCGCCGGCAGCTTCGCCGTCTATCTTCTCGGCGCGTTCATCTCTGGTTTCTCAATGTGTATGCTCAACACGGTTGTGAACCCTATGCTCAACACTCTCGGTGGTGGTGGAAACAAGGGTAACCAGCTCATCCAGTGGGGCGGATCCTGCAACTCCTTGAGCGCCACGATCGTGCCTGTGCTCGTGGGTTATCTCATCGGTGACGTTACGAAGGACACTCAGATCGCCGACGCCAATCCGGCGCTCTTCATCGCGATGGGCATTTTCGCTCTGGCGTTCATCATCATCGCGGCCTCGCATATTCCTGAACCTGAGCTTGAGGCGGCTGCTGCTTCCGGAAAGACGCAGCAGCTCACCATCGGCGAGAGCGTCAAGGGAGCCCTCTCCTTCAAGCATTTCGTGCTTGGTATCATCGCCATATTCGTCTATGTGGGTGTCGAGGTAGGTATTCCTAACTTCGTGAACCTATACATGACATCCGCCGAGATCGGCATCAGCGCCGCTGTGGCTGGAACAATTGTCGGGATGTACTGGTTCCTCATGCTTTGTGGTCGTCTCGTGGGAGCTTCCGTCGGAGGGAAGGTCTCCAGCCGCGCCATGGTCAGCTTCGTGGGCACTGTCGCCATCATATTCCTTCTTCTTGGAATGTTCCTTGGTGACACGACAACAGTCAAGTTCCCGGCCATCACCTCCCAGCTGTCATTCTCCCTCGCCGAGATTCCGATCGGAGTGATGTTCTTCATCCTCTGCGGACTCTGCACATCCGTGATGTGGGGCGCCATCTTCAACCTTGCCGTCGAGGGACTTGGCAAGTACACATCTATCGCTTCCGGCCTGTTCATGGTGATGGTTTGCGGTGGTGGTATCCTTCCTCTCATCCAGGGTGCCGTCGCTGACGCCACCAACTACCTGATGAGCTACATCGTTATCATCATCGGTGTCGCCTACATCCTTTGGTACGCCCTCTTCGGCTCTAAAGTAAAGAAAACCGCTTAATTTGAAATCCCGTCCCGGTGGGGTTCTCCACCGGGACTTATCATAGCCAAATATTATGGAACAGAATCTAGTAATAGGAATAGATGTCGGTGGACAGACCACCAAATGCGGGGTTGTTGACGCGCGCGGAACCGTGCTCGCCCAGACAGTCATCCGTTCAGACTCCTACACTACTGTCGAGCCTTACATCGAGGAACTTGCCGCGGCGCTGAAGAAGATCATCACCGATGCCGGTGCCGAAGGGCAGATCCGTGGAATCGGTGTGGGCGCTCCTAACGCCAACTACTACACCGGTGAAGTCGAGAATGCCGTTAACCTTTCTTGGGGAAGAGCTGGTTCGATTCCTTTCGCCAAGATGCTTACCGAAGCGATGGACGGCATCCCTGTTACCCTTACCAACGACGCCAACGCTGCAGCGATGGGTGAGATGACCTACGGTGCCGCGAGAGGTATGAAGAATTTCATCATGATCACCCTCGGAACCGGTGTCGGCAGCGGAATCGTCATCAACGGTGAGATGGTCTATGGCCACGACGGATTCGCCGGAGAGCTTGGCCATACCACGATCGTGCGCCACAACGGCCGTCGCTGCAACTGCGGAAAGAGTGGTTGCCTTGAGACCTACTGCTCCGCGATCGGGGTGGCCAAAACCGCCCGCGAGTGGCTGGACATGAGCAGTGAGCCGTCATCCCTCAGAAGCCTTGACAACATCACTTCAAAGGATGTCTACGAGGCCGCGAAGGAAGGCGATGCCCTTGCCATCAAGATCTTTGAATATACCGGAACCCTCCTCGGCCAGGCTTTCGCCGACTTCATCGCGTTCTCTTCTCCTGAGGCCATCGTTCTCTTCGGCGGTCTCGCCAGAAGCAAGGAGTTCCTCACCGAGCCGATCCTCCGTTCGATGAACGACAACGTCCTCCCTCTCTGGAAGAACAAGGTCCAGCTCGTATATTCCCAGCTCAAGGAGTCTGACGCCGCCATCCTCGGCGCCTCCGCCCTCGCCTGGGAACGATAGGCTCTCCGATGCGGCGTTTGGCTTGGTCTTGAAGCCTTGCCGGATGCTGTCGCCAGAGCGAGCCTCCCTCCAGCCGTGGAGCGCAAGCTCTTGTAAATGAATATACTGACGCACCCTCCTTGTGCCTGACATAGGGCTGAGGAGGGTGCGTCATTTTGTTGATCTTCAGTTGCTTGGTCTCCACGGAAATACCGTGCGGCCTTTCGGCGGAAGAATGCGGTATTCTACACTTTTCTGTCAATAATCTCCTTGTGGAACGGGCCGACACACTTGCTAAATTCGCAACATGAGTTGCGCGAAGATTCTTTTGCTCTTATTAATGGCTTGCGAGAACTGGCTCAAGTGCCACTCTGCAAACTTATTTGCTCTTTTATAAATTACTCTTGCTTTTCCGTGTAATGTATTATAAATTTGTGATATAGTATTGTATATGATCCTATGACCTAGTGGCCGGACAGTACTGTGGGCGTGACTAGCGATTGACTCAACATAGGAGACTGACCTCTGAAATCGTAGAAGCAGTATTGCCTATGATTATTCTTAACGATTGGGAATCAATTCTTTTTTTTGTAAAACTTTGGACAAAGACTTTTTATGAACAAACAACTTCTTTTTTGTGTTTTGTCTCTTCTCGCCGTTCTCTCTGTCAGTTGTAATAAATCTGATGGAGAATCTACTATCTATGGCAAAAGCTGGGAAGAAAAATGGATTGTTGCATCAAAGACAATCACCGCTACAGGAGCCAATGGGCCTGAGACATGCTATTGGATAAAGGTTGACAACAACCCTGTCTGGCAAATTAGCCATAGCCAGATAGATGGCTTCAACTATGAAAGTGGCTACGAGTACGAACTGCTTGTTAATGCGCAAGAAATACTTGATCCTCCTCAGGATGCGTCTTCCTGTGAATATACGCTTCTCTCTGTTGTGTCAAAAATATTAAAAGACTCTGATGTCCCGCTTTTGACAAATACTCCATAAGAATGTATGTCGAATGCCGAATCTTTTCAAAATGGTTCAAGACATTTTTCTGATTCTGTTGCCATTATTGAAGGAGATATTCTCCTTTCAAAAGAGCAGACTGAAACTATTATGACAAGATCTGGAGCAATAACAGATGTTATAAAATATTGGCCAGGTAATACGGTGTATTATACATTCGCACAAGATTTTTCTTTACAATCAAATGTTGAAAGGGCCATTAATGAGTGGGAAAACAAAACAAGTTTAACATTTGTAAATGGTACTGGTTATGGTAATTACATAGAGTTTTTCCACGGATCTGGTAATTATTCATACTTAGGAATGGTAGGAGGGAAACAACAGATTAGTCTGTCTTTGTATGGAAGCAGTTATGGATCTGCTATTCACGAGATAGGACATGCTGTAGGTCTCATACACGAGCAATGCCGAAATGATAGGGATTCTTATGTTACTATACATACTTCTAACATTGAGTCTGGAAAAGAGCATAATTTTTCAAAATATGGTTCGAGTTTGGTTTGTGATGTCGGCACTTTTGATTTTGGATCGATTATGCTATATGATTCTTTCGCTTTTAGTGCCAACAATCAGCCTACGATGACTACTAAGGAAGGACTGTATTTTTATGCACAAAGAACTCATTTGTCAGACGGCGATGTTCAAGGAGTGGCTGCAATGTATGGTCCTCCGTTTATTGTACTGAGATATGATACTCAGGTTATTAGAGATGAAGTTAATGTGCTTGATGAAGTGTATGAATGTTCAGTTTCATATACAATTAAGGTTTTTGCCGGCAAAAACGGTACTCAACCGACTACCCTTGAATACCCACGTGTAGTGACAATTTACGAGAATAAGCGTGTATATGATTCTGGTAAAGTAAAAGAAACAATAAGGCCTTATAATGTGACTCTTCCTGCGGGCTGTGGATCGTACTCTATTGGAACGGTGCGTAATATTGAGCGTTATTACATGAGCGATCCAGTAGAAATGGATGTTACGACATACTCAATTGATGTCCCTCCAGCAACTCAGCAATAATACAAGGTCTGTTCGCCATTCATTGTCCGTGGAGCGCAAACTCTTGTAAATGAATATTGTGACGTGCCCTCCTTTGCCCGAAACGGGTGTTGGGGTGGTGCGTTTTTTTCGTAAAGTTTTTTCGTGAAATATTTATTTAATGACACATTGCTTATAATTGTCTTGATATTAGTGCGACACACCGAAAGTTAGTCGATCCCTAAATTTAACCCACGTCCTCTAAAAGCGGGAATATGACAGAAAGACGCTCGTGAAGAGATCATTGTCCCTCTAAAAGCGTGATTTGTACAAATTAACGCCTGTGAAGGAGCGTTATGGACGGTTAACGGCAGCATTGGCAAGAATCTCTTTTAGGAACGGGCCGGTGACGGAGGCGGGGTTCTGGGCGAGTTGCTCGGGAGTGCCTTGGGCGACGATGAGGCCGCCGCGGCGACCACCGTCGGGACCGAGGTCGAAGAGGTAGTCCACACTCTTGAGAACATCCAGATTGTGCTCGATGATGATCACCGTGTTGCCTTGATCGACAAGTTGTTGCAGAACGTTGAGCAATACCTTGATGTCTTCGAAGTGAAGGCCGGTCGTCGGCTCGTCAAGGATGTACAACGTGTTGCCGGTCGCCTTTCTGAACAGCTCCGCCGCCAGTTTCATTCGCTGACTCTCGCCGCCGGAAAGTGTCACGGCTGACTGGCCGAGATGAACGTAACCGAGACCTATATCGACCAACGCTTTCAGTTTCTGGGCGATGACCGGAATCGGCTTGAAGAACTCATAGGCCTCGCTGATAGGCATCTCAAGCACATCGTTGATGCTCTTGCCCTTGTAATGCACGGCCAGCGTGTCCTCCTTGTACCTCTTGCCCCTGCACTCATCGCAGACCACATTCACGGACGGCAGGAAGTTCATCTCGATGACCTTGATTCCGGCCCCCTTGCAGGCCTCGCAGCGTCCACCAGCCACGTTGAACGAAAACCGGCCGGCCTTGAACCCGCGTACCTTTGCGTCCGGAGTGTCGGCAAACAGGTTGCGGATGTCGTTGAACACACCCGTGAACGTGGCCGGATTGGATCTCGGCGAACGTCCGATTGGACTCTGGTCGATCTCTATCAGCTTGTCGATGTTCTCGACACCCTCCAGTGAATCGTAAGCCAAAGGATGCAGCTTAGCCCTGTAGAACTTGTTCTTGAGAATCGGCATCAGAGTCTCGTTGATGAGCGTGGACTTGCCACTCCCGCTCACTCCGCTGATCCCGATGAAGCATCCCAGCGGAAAATCTACACTGACATTCTTCAGGTTGTTGCCCCTCGCTCCCTTGATGCTCAGGAACTTGCCGCTTCCTGCTCGGCGCTCGGACGGAATCTCGATCGAATCTTTCCCTTGAAGGTAATCCAGCGTCTTTGACTTCCCGAATATGCAGTGTCCGGCGGTCTCCTTGTCCAATGAGGAAGGAATCTTTCCGTTGTCCGAGGAATATTCCATCAGAGCTTTCAGAGGTGCGTTCAGACATATTTTCCCGCCTTTGTCGCCGGCCCCTGGACCCACATCCACAAGCCAGTCGGCACTCATCATCGTCTCGTAGTCGTGCTCCACGACCATCACGGAGTTGCCCTCGTCCCGGAGTTCCTTCAACGAGTTGATCAGCTTGCGGTTGTCCCTCTGGTGCAGTCCGATTGACGGCTCGTCCAGGATGTACAGCACATTGACGAGTTTTGAACCGATTTGCGTGGCGAGCCTGATCCTCTGGCCCTCTCCGCCGGAAAGCGAGGCCGTCGGGCGGTCAAGTGACAGATAGTCAAGACCTACGTCCAGCATAAACTGAACCCTTTCGTTGAGTTCCTTGAGAATGTCTCTGGCGATGTTGTTCTCCCTGACATTCAGTTTCTCCGGCAGAGACGCGAACCAAGCTTTGAGCTCGGTCATCTCCATCGCCGCCACCTCTGAGATAGTCTTGCCGTCAATCTTGAAGCAGCGGGCGTTCTCGTTCAGCCTGGTGCCGTGGCAGACAGGACACACGATCTTCTCATCGATGTCGTCCACGATTCCGTCAAACGTAACCATTTCGGACAGACTACCTTCGCCTACACGGAACAATTCATCACTTCCGAATATGATGTGCGAGATGGCCTCGTCAGGAATCGAGTCGATAGGATCGTACAGAGAGAAGTTGTATTTCCGGGCGATGGAGCGGATCACATCATATTTCTTGGTCTCACGCATTTTACCCAGCGGGACTATTCCCCCGTCTGCGATTGACACTGATCTGTCAGGGATGATGGAATTCATATCCACATTCACTATCATTCCAAGTCCTTTGCAGTGAGGACAGTAACCTTCCGGGGAGTTGAATGAGAAAGAGTGTGGCGCTGGTTCCTGCAAGGATATTCCCGAATCAGGATCGACAAGGTGCTTGGAGAAATGCCTCAGTTTGTCAGAGCCGAACTCCAGCAGGGTGACCGAGCCTTTGCCAAGATTCAGAGCCGACATCACGGAGTCCCGGACCCGTTTCTCATCGCCCTCAGACGGCTTGAGCTTGTCCACGACCAGTTCTATGAAGTGGCTTTTGTAGCGGTCCAGAGCATCAACCTCGTTCAGCGGGAGTATATTCCCGTCCACTCTGACATCGGTGTAGCCTCGTTTGCGGAGCTGGTCGAACAGCTCGCGGTAATGTCCCTTGCGCCCCACGACCAGCGGAGCGAGCAGGTAGCACTTCTTGCCCTTATATTCATCCATTATGAGGTCCACGATCTGCGCGTCCGTGTAGCGGGCCATCTCCTTCCCCGTGACCGGTGAATATGCCCTCGAAGCCCTCGCGTACAGAAGCCGGAGGAAGTCGAATATTTCGGTGATGGTTCCGACGGTGGAGCGTGGGTTGTTGCCCGTGGTCTTCTGCTCGATGGCGATGATCGGACTCAGTCCCGTTATGCTCTCGACCTCAGGCTTTTCCAGTACACCCATAAAGTGCTTGGCGTAAGGCGAAAGAGTGTCCAGGTACCGTCTCTGCCCTTCTGCGTAGATCGTGTCGAACGCCAGCGAGGACTTCCCGCTGCCGCTTAGCCCCGTCACCACCACAAGTTCTCCTCTTGGAATGTCAACGTTCACACCCTTAAGGTTATGCGCCTCCGCTCCCCGGATCTCGATATATTCTTTCTTGCTCATCATTTCCGCTTTATTCCGCAAATTTAACGAATATTCAGTAAATTTGTAGTCAAGAGTAAAACAGACGAATCAATGAGTCAGGATCATCAACTGAACATCAAGACATTTAATTTCAATTCGTTCCGGGAGAATTGCTATGTGCTTTGGGACGGAAGAGGGAATTGCGTTTTTGTGGATCCGGGGTGCTATTGGCCGGAAGAGTTCGCTAAGCTTAAGGAGCTGGTGAAGACGGAACGGCTGACACCGAAGGCCATCTGGCTGACGCACGGGCATTTCGACCACGTGCACGGGGTGCTGAGGATCGTCCAGGAATATTCAGTGCCGGTGCTGATGTCGCCGGAGGACAAGATGATTCTGGACAACAATCCGGCGGCCGTGAGGGAGTTCGGGCTGGTAGCGCATGATTCCTCTGAGATCAAGACGGTGGACATCCGTGACGGGGAGGTTCTGGACACGCTTGAGGGGTCACCTTTCAGGGTGATAACCACTCCAGGACACACTCCAGGTGGGGTTTGCTACTACGACGAGACGGACAAGGTCCTGCTGACAGGCGACACTCTTTTCGCCGGGGCGATCGGGCGTTCGGACCTTATAGGAGGGGATTATGACCATCTGATAATCAGTATAATGGATAAGTTGATGGGACTGCCGGGTGATGTGGATGTGCTTCCGGGGCACGGACGCAAGACCACGATTGCAGACGAAAGGACCCACAACCCGTTCCTCCAACCGTTCAACGAGCCGGAGGAGGATCTTGACTGGGACGGGGAAGGAATAGAGATAGAAGGAGAAAAATAATGCACATAGGAATAGCAGGCAACATAGGCAGCGGCAAGACCACCCTCACAAGAATGCTGGCCGCGCATTACGGATGGACACCGAAGTACGAGTCGGTGACATACAATCCATATCTGGAGGACTACTACAAGGACATCCCCCGCTGGTCGTACAATCTGGAGACATATTTCCTCGCCCAGAGATTCAAGGACGTGCTGGAGATAGCCAAGAGCAAGGACGTGATCATCCAGGACAGGACGCTCTTCGAGGGCGTGCACATCTTCGTAGCCAACAACTATGCGATGGGCAACCTCACCAAGCGCGACTACGAGACCTACATGGACCTCTACAACGTGATGGCGGCGACGGTGCGCAAGCCGGATCTGCTGATCTACCTCAAATCATCGGTGCCTCACCTCGTGGCACAGATCCAGAAGCGCGGCCGCGACTACGAGCAGACGATGAGCCTTGAATATCTCAGCGGCCTGAACGACCGTTATGACAAGTGGATCAATGAATATGACGGCAAGGTCCTGACAATTGAGGCTGACGATCTCGACTTCGAGAACCGCCCCGAGGACTTCGCCTCCATCACCGACAGGATAGATGCCGAGCTCTACGGCCTCTTCCCTCTGGAGAAGTAGTCAGACACATTGCCCCTTCTCCCTGGCCACAAAACCCTATCCCCGGTCACTGAGCTTGTCGAAGTGACCGAACGTCGCACCTCATTCTCCGAAAGCCGAGAGAATTGATGTCGGGGTGATAGCTGAACCATCGGATGTGAATGCACCCATATCGTAGGCACCCCAGTTGCGCCCCTGTTTCTCATAAATGGCAGGTCTCCATTTTCCGTCAACCTGCGGCTCCCAGTAGAACACACCGGCGCAGACGGACAGGGACTTGACCGAGCTCATAAATTCGGTTATGCACTGTGTAGAGACCGCAAGGTCAGAGGCTGTGTCCCTCACGCCGATCTCACAGACCATCGCCTTGCAGCCATACTTCGAGGCTAAAGTCTTAATATTCAATATGGCGGCAGAGTTCATCGCCTTCCAGGTCATTTGGGAGTTGGTCATCGGATAATGCGACAGGCCGATCATGTCGAACTTTCCACCGTTGGCCTTGAGCTTGTCGAAGAACCAGGTGTTGTCCTGATAGGCATTGTCGATGTGGACAATCACCTGAGCGTCAGGGAACACGGATTTGACAGCGTCATAGCCTGCCGTGGTGAGGGCGGCATAGTTTGACCAACCTCCCGGAATATCCCCTTTGTCGTTATAGAGACGTCCGGTCTCCCAAAGCATTCCCGGTCGGGTCTCGTTGCCGACCTGCACCCAATGCGGAGTGACTCCTGCGGACTTCAAGGCGGTCAGAACATCCTTGGTGTGCTCGGCGACCTTGGCGGAAAGGCCTTTCAGATCCAGGCCAGCCCACTCGGCGGGAGTATTCTGACGGCTCGGATCAGCGAAGAAATCGCTGTAGTGGAAATCAATCATCACCGACATTCCGGCCTCGGCGGCCCGTTTGGCCATATTCACGACATCGTCCTTGCCGCTCCAGCCATTGGCATCCTCCGGCTTGACCCACACACGGAAACGGATGGCGTTGACCCCGGCCGCTTTCAAGACAGGATAAAGTCCGGTGTTCCCTTTGGAATCCTTGAAGGCCGAGCCATTGATTCTGGCCGGATTATGCTCCATATCATACTCCATCTCCGAAGCCCAGCTGACATCCGCACCCCGTGCGAACGCCACTTCGTCCACAGAAGGCGCATCCGGTTCGTCTTTCTGATTGCCTCCGGATCCACCGCAGCCGACAAACAGGGAGGAAACCGCAAATGCCAATGCGGACAATGTAGCAAGACGTGAATATAATGTACTCATGCAGCGTAACGTCTTTCAAAAGATCCGGTGACCGGGACGGCCACTAAAGGCTTTCGATGTTCTTCTCGTTGAGTAGATTCTTGCCCTCGGCAGTGTAGGCGTACTCGATGCGGTCAGCATAATGCTTCTCGACCTTGCCACGGACAATCTTCATCGTGCTGTTAACCAATCCATTCTGCTCGGTGAAAGGTTCTGGAAGCACAGCCACGGCGGCCGGCAGCCACCTCTCCGGGAACATACCCTCGTGTGAGCCGCCCTTCTTGTAGGAATCAATCTCTTCTTGGATCTTCTTCAGCATCGCCTCCTTGCCCTCACGTGTGGCTGGATCCAGACCCTTCGAGGAGACATATTCCTTGAGGGCATCCTTCGCCGGAACGATCAGGACGATCGTGTAAGGATCCTGGTTGTTGTGCAGGATGACCTGCTCGATGTACTTCGAGCCGTCGGTGAGCGAGTCCTCGAAGCCTTCCGGACTGTATTTCTCTCCGTCGGATGAGATCAGCAGAGACTTGAAGCGGCCGACAACGTAAAGATATTCACTATCATACATATAGCCCATATCTCCAGTGTGCAGCCAACCGTCGCGGAGAGCCTCGGCAGTGCCTTGTGGATTCTTCCAGTAGCCGGCCATCACATTCTCGCCGCGCACCACGATCTCGCCCTTCGTGCGGAGCGGAACCTCCTTGCCGTTGTCGTCGCAGATCTTGATGTCAAGCGGCTTCACGACACGGCCCGAAGAGCCGAACATCGCATGGCCGGTCGAGTTGGCGGAGATGATAGGGGTCGCCTCGGACACGCCGTAGCCTTGGAACATAGGAATGCCGATGGCGCAGAAGTACCTCTGAAGCTCGATGTCCAGAAGCGCGCCGCCTCCCACAAAGAACTCCATCCTGCCGCCGAATCCCTCACGGACCTTCTTGAATATGATCTTGTCGAACAAGGCCATCAACGGCTTCTTCCAAAGCTGAAGGATGCCGCCACGGTTGTAGTACTCCTTGTTGTAGGAGATCGCGAGGTTGAGGGCGTAGTTGTAGAGTTTCTCGACCTTCGGTCCCTGCTTGTGGATGGTGGTCTCAACGTTTTTCTTGAAGTTGCGGGCAAGCGCCGGCACTGACAGCATCACGTGCGGACGGACCTCCTTGATAGCTATAGGAATATTCCTGAGCGTGGCGAGCGGGTTGGCTCCGACAGGCACGGTGGCGATGCTGCTGCAATAGGACATCATCGTGTAGAATCCGGCCACGTGCGCGAAGCAGTGGTCAAGAGGCAGGATGATGAGCATCGTGGAATCAGGCTTGACTCCGATCACGGAATGAGCCTGCTCAACGTTGGCAGTGTAGTTGCGATGCGTAAGAAGAACGCCCTTAGGGTCGGCTGTTGTTCCGGAAGTATAGCTGATCGTGGCGTAATCGTCTGGCTCCACAGACTTGTAACGCTCCTCGAACTCGGCCTTGTGACCGAACAGGTAGCTGTCGCCGAGAGCCTGAACCCATTCCATCGAGACCTCCTTGGCGTTGGCCGCCGGAATGTTATCCAGCACGATGACCTTCTCCACGCAGTCCAGCTGTGAGATTATCCTGCGGATCTTCGGGAGTTGCTGTCCGGAAACGATCACGAACCTGGACTCGGAATGCTGGATCCTGAAAGTCAGGTCGTTGCTTTCCTCGAGCTTGATGGAGAGCGGGACGCTCACGCCGCCGGCGTAGAGGATTCCCAACTCGGAAAGGATCCACATGTTCCTTCCCTCTGAAAGGAGAGAGACCCTCTCGCCCTTGTTGAGTCCCATGGCCATCAGGCCGGCCGCGATGCGGTAGCCTTCCTTGCGGGTCTGCTCGAATGATGTCTCGGTCCACTTTTCATCCACTTTCTCGCGGAGGAACACGTGCGTAGAGTATTCGTGGGTATATTTCTCCACGAACTCGATGATTGTCGGTCTTGTAGCTGACATACTATGTAATCGTTAAAATTATCTTTGCCAAAACCGCGGCGGGTTATTCCTTGCCGCTAAGTAATCATTAAAAAATAACTTGAACAATTTGTATATCTTTATGGTCTATATTTCTTTTCTCATCAGTCATGTGCCACCGGCACACTCCTTCTTCCAAAAGAAATCTATCCTCATAAATCTGACACAAAATTTAGTTCAACTTATTTTTTAACGCTTACTAAGTCATTATTCATCAATCTGTCTGACCTCCGGGAAGAGGCCGAAGAGTTCGGCGTCTATCTTGTCGGTGACGGTCTGGAAGTCCTCCGGACGGTTCTCAAACTTGATGTTGTCCACATCGATGACCAGAAGATGCCCGTCATATTTGGAGATCCAGTCGTCGTAGCGCTTGTTGAGGCCCGTAAGATAGTCGATGCGGATGCTGCTTTCATATTCCCTGCCTCTCTTCTGAATCTGCGCCACCAGATTAGGAATGGTGGATTTCAGGTAGATCAGAAGGTCCGGCTTGCTGACCAGCGACATCATCAGATCGAAAAGATCCGAGTAGTTCTCGAAATCGCGGGTGCTCATCAATCCCATATCGTGAAGGTTCGGGGCGAATATGCGCGCGTCCTCGTAGATTGTCCTGTCCTGGATGATGACATCGCTGCATCTTGAGATGTCCACGACATCCTTGAACCTTTTGTTCAGGAAATAGATCTGGAGGTTGAATGACCAGCGCTCCATATCAGCGTAGAAATCAGAAAGATAGGGGTTGAAGTCAACCGATTCGAACTTCGGAGTCCAGCCGTAATGGGCCGCCAGCATCTTTGTCAGGGTGGTCTTGCCACTGCCTATGTTGCCTGCTATCGCGATGTGCATATCCTTGATGTTTATTTTGTTCAGTCTTCTCGCTACCTCTTGTTGCAAAGATCATCAAATCTTTTCGATATGATTCCATACCTGCCGAAGAGACGCAGTGCAAAATTAATAAATATTCCTCGTAAACTCTGCCTTATCCAACAAGAATATGCCGGCATCGTCTCTGTTCCTCACAACGAGAACAACTCGTTGACCGTCTTCCCGAAAAATGCTGAGAGCCTCAGGGCAAGTTCCGTGGAAGGAACGAACTTGTTCGGATCGCCGAGGTGAGCAGCAGGGAAAAAGCTTGTCCATAACCTTCAAACAAGCAATCCAGCACAGCTTCTAAGACGCAATATGTTACTCCTGCCGCTGACTTTGTGAAGATTAACGTCTTGTTTGTTAATAGCTTAAGCGGTGACCTTTAGTGGACTTGCACTAAAGATAAGAATCTATGTATTTGCCTGAAAAAGGTTGACTCACAAAAAGAGTCAATCATTATGACACCAC